>JGI24158J21664_10006924_pt1 | contig 15001 bp, 8 predicted proteins | sample Ectturendosymbi3_FD_21664 | JGI IMG/M metagenome (IMG submission 21664) | reverse complement strand
ATGATAATTGTGATCTCACAATTCAAGCTGTTGCGAACGTGAAACCAGCGTTTGTGGATGTGGACACACGCTACGGGAGCGCTACTCCAACATTTCACAAATAAATTGGAGCGATGATTTGTCATTCAGTCCAATAGCAGCGTGGTAGTCAGTGTTCATTGTTGCTTCCCAATTGTTGTTGTCCATTTGTTAAACACAATCAGCAAAAGCAGTGTTTGCAACAACGCAACTTACACATGTTAACACTTTGAGAGCCGGCGTACGATATATTCGTACTTCAATTTCGGCCTGAAAAACAGCAGTTTGCGGTTGCCTTACCAACGCCCTAGTTATGAATCTTTTGCAAATGTAGACTTCATGGAAGTTTCCAACCACACATTGTTTCAGCATTAACACATTCTTGTGTAATTTAGCAACTCCATAACTTGCTAGCCGATTGTACTACAGAGCTGTTCAAACCCTTGAAAGGTGTGGCAAGTCTTCTAGTTGGGATTTTTTTTAAATTTGAAAGTTTTGTGTTATGTGTTGTTTGTGGGTGACGTCATAAGTGTGATAGGTTAGGCTTTTCTGGCTGAAATCATTGGGCCCTGGGCCCCAACCACGAGAGAATTTTTTGACTCAAGTTTTCAGTGGAAACTCGGCTAAAATCCTAGTCTTTGGGACCTTTGATTGGCTTTCCAACATTTATGGTTCAAAAGTTATGGCCAAAAAAACAAAATATGGGTAAATTTACCCAAACAGATTTTTTAGCCAATTTTGCCCTAAATTTGGCACCAGAAAATGTTAGAAAGTCAATCAAAAGCTTAAAAGACTCAGATTTTAGCCAAGTTTCCAATAAGACTCAGGTCAAATTTATTCCACCTAGCGATTGCCACCCTGGGCCTGGCAACATGGGCCAAAATGGTCTAAAGTCTACCCCACTTGTGATATCTCCCACAAAAAACTGAAATCAAAAACTTTGCAATTTTTTTAAATGCAGACTAGAAGACTTGCCGCATCTTATGAGGGTTTGAACAGCTCTCTAGCACAATTGGCTGGAAAGTTAAGGAGTTGCAAAGTGGCTTGAAAATAGTGGCTCATGCAGGATTTCAAAGTACATGTATATTGTACACTGGCTCCCAAAGTGTAAATGTTCAGATGTTATCCTCATTTTTCAAAAATTGTTGTCTGTGTGACTGAATAAATTAACTTTTAGGGGATATTTTATTACAGAGGCAGTGCTATAAAGAGTTTACATTTTGTTTAAGTAAACTATGGAAGGCAATAACTCATTGCCTAGAGTAGTGCACGCTGTACCAGCTATAATTCAGTTTGGATATAAAAAACATGTTGTTTTGAAAGACAAGAGAAGACAAATGGCAGTTTGCAAGTTTTGCAACGTAACTGTCAAAGAAATATCAGGAACAACATCAAACTTTATTCGTCATTTAAAGCAAAAACATCAATCAGAGTAAGTCTTCATTTTACCTATTGTGATTGTAATTTCAAAGTTTTTAACTTCTTGTTCTGTATGACTTCCACCTTTTTGGGTGAATGTTAAGAAGCAGCATAGTATTTGTGAGAAATATATGTTGAGTTTGCTGTAATGCTTGTACAAACTTGCTTGGTATACCTGTTATTTTGTGAAATAACTTTTGCTCTTACTAAAAGTAGCCCATATTTACTTGTGCATTTGTAACTTGCAGACAGTACAGCTGATGTAATAATCAGTTAATTGCATATCAAGTTTGTTAGATGACTATATATGTGAGTTTAACCCTAAAGTCCAGGGATTAGCACAATTTGGACGAGTATTTGTTCAGCCTTGAGTCGCCAGGTGATTGAGCCAGAGAGCTGTTCAAACCCTCTAAAGATGCAGAAGGTCTTGTACTTTCTATTTTAAAAAATTGGGAAGTTTTTGGATTTGAACTTTGTTGTGGGTGATGTCGCAATTGGGACAGGTTAGGGTTTTTTGGATGGGGTCGTCAGGTCTTGGGCCCCAACTGCAAGGGGCAATTTTTTGTTTCTTCAATAAAAAAGGCAAAAAACGCATCTTTAGAGCCACTGATTAGCTGTCTAGCATTTGTGGTGGCAAGTCATGACCTAAAATCAACAAAACTATTCAATCCCCTGGGGCAGGCCTGCACAACATATGGGCAGCATGCAGCCCGCGAGAGCTTTTGCAATTGCAGAAAATGTTCCAGCAACCCAACTGCATATATAGTTGTCAATCCATAATTTCTTTCAAATTACTACATAATGAAATAGATTTTGTGGCCCGCAGCAAATTTATGTTGGTAAATTTGGCCCTTCAAGTTTCTGAGTTGTGCAGGCCTACCTTCGGCTCTGGTTAATTCTGCCTTTAACACCTTAGGAGCAGAAACAGTTCATGTGAGCCGAAACTCAATAATTCTCCAGCCAATTGAGCTAGTTCAAACCCTCTAAACATACGGAAAGTCTTGTACTTTCGGTAATTAAGAAAAGTTCTTAACACGTTCACTGCTGGTCTACGAATATATCATACCTGGAAATCGGGGAAAAACCAGGGATATTTCGGTTGACTTACCAACTGCAGTGCTCCTCAGCCGATTGCGCCAGAGAGCTTGTTCAAACCCTCAAAAGACTTGGCATGTCTTTGAGTCTGCAATGGATAATATTTTGTTTTGCTTTTGGGTTTCAGATTTTTTGTGAGTGACGTCATGAGTAAGATAGGTTTTTGGCGTCCGGTACCTGACCTGGGCCCAACCACTAGACGAAAGTATTTCGCTCAAGTTTTCAATGGAAACTAAGCTAGAGTCTTTTGAGACCTTGATTGACTTTCTAGCGTTTCTGGTTCAAAAGTTATGGCCTAAAATAAACAAAAGAATTATCTAATTAGTGGATTAATTATTAATTTTGTTGTTTTTAGGTCATAACTTATGAACCCAAAACCCCAGCAAGTCATCCATCCAATGTGTCAAAAGACTCAGATTTAGCCTAGTTTCTAATAGAAACTTGAGCAAAATTAGTTTTTTTTTAAAGGATAATATTAGGTACCCGGTATGTACCTGTAGGGACCTGATTTCTCTGATTCTAAGGACCTGATGACACTTTCTCTGATTCTAAGGACCTGATGACACTTTCTCTGATTCCAAGGACCCGATTTTCAATTCTAGGGTCACGAATCAGTTTCCTAAAACACCTTTAAAAAAACTGGTAAAATACTATCATCTAGCAATTTGGGCGTAAGGCCAGATAGAGTGGGCCAAAAAGACCTAAAATAACACCACTTATGACGTCACTCACAAAAAAACCAAAAATTTTTTTCATTGCAGACACCAAGACTTTCCAAATCTTTTGAGGGTTTGAACAGCTTTCTAACACAATCGTCGGCAGAGATATTCCCGTGCAAACTGCAGGATTTTAACCTTAGTCTACTGGAAGTCAAGGTGTTAAGTTTTTTTGGGGTGATGATGTAAGTGGGGTAGGTTTAGGGTTTTTTGAATAACATCAGGACCTGCACCTCAACCGCAAAAGGCAATTTTTGTTTCTTTTGAAAAAAAACTAGTTGAAAATCAGCACGTTTAGAGCCCTTGACTGGCCTTCTAGCATTTGTGTTTCCAAGTTTTGGCCTAAATGCAACTAATCAATTTATCCCTTAACTAAATAAGTAATTGATTATAAATTTTTACTTTTCCATAACTTTTCAACCAGAAATGCTAGAAAGCCAATCAAGGACTCTGAAGACTTAGATTACAGACAAGTTTCCAATAAAAATTTGAGTCGAAAAATTGGATCTTGGCATTGGCGCCCAGGGTGCGGTAACCTGGGTCAAAAATGCCTGAACATACCACACTTATGATGTCGCCGGACAAAAAACAAAACCCAAAACTTTCTAATTTAAAAAAAATCCAAACTAGAAGATTTGCTACATGTTTTACGGGTCTGAACAGCTCTCTAGCTCAATCGTCTGGAGAATTATGGAGTTGCAAAGTGTTGCAAAAATATTGGCTCACGTGCAATTTTGAAGTGTAAATATATCGTGCATCGGTGCTGAAGGTGTGAGAATAAGTAGGATGCAACGATATTTGGAGACACTAGAAGGGAGAGATTTGCTCTACACAATGAAGTAGCAACCTCATGTTGCAGATTGCATTATCAAAAGTCATGCAGTTTTATCATTGGAACTGCTGTCTTTGCATTTTGAACTTTGCATAAAATATGCATGGAGAAAATCATCCTTTTATGTGCATGAAATAATTTGCATGCAGCTGTACATAGTGTCTGTTTCGTAAAGCAATCTTTCAATACCCAGCTTGTTACCATTGCCACATTAGAAAAGTTAATAATTAGGTTTCTTTCTTGGGGCACGTGCACCAAAAGCTAGGTTGCTCAAGTTGGTTTTTGTCCTCTAAGTGTAAATAAGGTGACTGTTGCTTTATGCTGTGTTACTTTAAATTATGAATAAGAAGTCTTCATTGTGCTATGTCAGTCTGTTTAGGTATACTGTATTTTATTACATATACAAAAATTTGGAACCTTATGCTGCCTGCAAATTTAATATATGTTGCAGCTAAGAAAGAAAAGAATTAACAAAAAGTATTTTGCAGGTATCACCAATACAAAGGATTCAAACCTACTCCGTTAGAAAAAAAAAAAAAATTAAAGCGAAGAACTCTGGTGAAGTTGCCCTCACCTGTAAAACCAGTGACCTATTCTCCTGAAACACAAGTAGTGATTGAGTCAATAGCGAATGACTTGATCATCCAGGAAGGTTTGTCTATTGGTTTTGTGGAGGCAGTTGGATTTCAGAGATTCTTGCAAGTGACTGCCACAACACGAAAACCTGTTTCCATGCAGAGTGTTGCAGAAAAGATTGTTGACAAAAGCCATGCGCTCAGAAGCACAATTACTCAAAAACTGTCCCTTTGTTGCAGCATAAATGCAACCGTTGCTGTATCATCTGATAAGCAACTGGGAGAAAGTGTTAATGTTACTGTTCATTACATGGAAGAAGCTAATGGTTTGTTTCTTAAAGCCTACTCTTTGCCTTCTGCCCCCATTGTAGGCAAGCAAACAGATGACAAAATCAAGTTCGCACTTAATAGCTTGATGGACGAATTTCACATGAATTCAATACTGGATTGTGTGCTTGTGGACAGTGTGGTTAACAGAAGAAATGCAAATGCAACTACTTTTCCTGATGATGCTCTTCTCTCCCTTCCTGTGAGCATAGAAGGTGATGGTCAACTAGCTGTTGGAGTTGAAGTTTTGTTTGATGATGACTCAGTGTGGAAATCAAGTGAAGACAATGAAAATCACAATCTAAGTGAAAATACACAAGGTTTCCCTGGAAAGCACCAACTGGCATGTTTTTCTCATTCTCTGCAATGTGTCGTTAATGATGGAATAAAGCAAAGTGAAGGTAAGTCCACTTGCACAATATTTTTAAAATCATAAATTAAATTTACACAATCCCTTTTGTGCATCTGGAGCAAAAATATTGATCTCATTGGAAGAGAATGCAATCATGCGAATTTTCTCAGCTGGCATCTGCAAAAGCAATAGTCAGTGTCATGAAGAATGGCTCAGTAGTTTGTTGTGAGCCAATAGCCACTTGTTGCAATTTTAATTAAAAATGTAATGGACCAGTGGGTGCGTTTCATTATAATTATTATGCACATGACTCTGCCTTCAATGCCTGATGAGTTTCATCTACGCAGTGAGAAAGTAGAGATATATCGGCCGATATTTGGTTTTTACCGATATCTTGGTATCGGCCTCAGTAGGTGTTGACAAAACGCTGTTACATTCCTCACGCATGCAGCCAACTTGCGCAAGAAAGCACAGCAAAGCAAGTCAAGACCGTTACCGATATATTGGCCATGCATGGACCGATAGCCGATATTTCTAAAATTTTTAAATCTTGTTTTTTGCTACATTGTCAAAAATATAATGTGTTCTATGCCTTATCTTTTTTTCAGAAACTTCAAAAGTCAGGATTTATGAGCTAAAATTTTTTAATTGCAGCAATTTCAATTTTTTGCTATGATGAGATGGTTTTGTTTCGGCTGCGAGGGCCGACGCGTGCTTCGTGGTTCATCTTGTCTGCTTGTTTATAAAAACGCACCTGCTAGCGTTGCTGCAAGATAACTGTCTTGACTTGCTTTGTTGTGCTTTCTTGCGCAAGTTGCCTGCATGCGTGAGGAATATAACAGCGTTTTGTCAACACCTACTGCCGGCCGTTTCGACCGATACCGATATATCGGTAAAACCCAAATATCGGCCGATATATCGGTCTATCTTTAGTGTTTACTGATGATAGCTGGCTGTTCTAGGCAGTGAGGCACGTGAAACTTAATTTGTTTTGATTTGTGTAGGAAACCATATTTGATTGAATTTGGTAATTTGCTTTGCGCCACATCTTGTTCATTAATTCCATTAATGCGTAACTTTGAAACTTCCAGTCAAACTTGCTTATTTTGTGTGCTAAGGTTTTAGCGAATTATTTTGATCTTTCATTAACTTTGGTTTTCTTGCAGTGTTTGTCTGTATGGATCCATTGCTTGCAATATCGCTTTGAACTGTGTGGTGTGTTCCCGCATATTTATATTTCCCACTATAAATTTTGCGTTTGCTTGTGCGCAGGATTACAGCCATCTCTGAGCAAGATCGCCAGCCTTTCAAAGCTGTTTCAGTCAAGTTGCTCTTTCAAACACGCTTTTCAAAGGGTTTTCGGCAGCAAGAAAACCAGTGCTGCAGAAATACCTTCCACTGCATGGAATCACCGTCTGCAGCAGATGCAGTACATGCTCTCCTTGGATCAGCAAAAACTGAACAAAATTTGCAAAACCACCAGAAACAAGGCTTACATGTTAAGTCCAAGTGATTGGAACCGGTTGAAAGAGCTTGTGGATATTCTTGCGCCGTTTGCAGAAGCTGCTTCGGCGGTTCAGCAGAGTTCTGAGCCTGCGATCAGTTTCGTTTTGCCCACAGTGCTCGAACTTCACAATCGATTGTTGTCTTTTATTGAAAAAAAACAACACTTAAGACGTTTAGGCGCTGACATGCTGTTGTCGTTGAAAAATCATTTTAAGGGCATTTTCGCAACTGTAGGCCTGTCCGGCGAATCAGACCGCTTGGCGGATGACTGGAGTTTGAGATGCAGCCATCCGTACGGGAACCCAGTGTATGTTGTGGCAAGTGTGTTAGATCCGAGATTTTGCTTCAACTGGATTGCGCACGTTCACGAGGATGAAGCAACGAAAGACAATATCAAACAACGAATAGAAGGTAGCTTATGTGCTCTTCCAGGCTTGATAAATTCGTTTTGAAACAGTGATTTGTTGCATTTGAAGGCGCTATTCGCTGCAGGTGCTATGGTTTTCGCCTTTTGTGCCATGAAGAAGCGACGCTTCTTTTTTTGTTTTAGAGCTTGTGGTCGAGGAAGCCGTGGCCGATAGTGAGCCCACCCCTGTCGCCGCCATCAAGGAAGAGACCTCCCCGATCGTGCGCGGCTCCACCCACCTGTTCCCGACGGCGAACAACAAAAAGCGCAAATCGACCAAGACCTCGAACGCGCACTCGCAGCTGGTCCGCTACCTGCACATGGCGAGGGACGCCGGCGGCGGCAGCGAATGCCTGCGCTTCTGGTACTCGAACAAGGCCGAACTCGACCTCCTGTACCAACTAGCAAAGCGGGTGCTGTGCGTGCCGGCGGTGAACGCGCTCGTGGAAAGCGCTCTGGAGGAAGCGCGCGATGACGTGACCGCCCAGGCGTACCATTCCGAACACGACGATAAACTTATGACAGATCTCGTATTCTTGAGAGCGAACAAAAGTCACTTGTCCAAGCAAAGGAAAAAGAAACAGAAGGCGAAGGGCAGCACGAAGCGACCCAAGTAACATGAACGTGTAAATAGCGTCGGAGGTGAGATCCCATTCATTTTTATTCAGGTTGCAACGTAATGAACTATTATATAACTGATGTCTGGCCAGCAACCAGGGGTTGGGCAACGACCCCCCCACGAAATTTTCAAACATGTGCTTAATTGCTAAGTACAGCAAGTTAACAATGATTTTGCCCGCCCTGTAAGCATCACCTGGTTGCGGCCATGCCTGATGCGATGCTTATACCAGAAAAAGGTCTGGAGAAGTGATTCCTGACCTTTCTCGGCTCTCGGTGCTCTTGTCACTTAATCGACAGCTTCTGGCGTTTTGTCGAAGAAAAAAATGGAAGTTTCCGGCAAACCCCCCTAAAACAATTCAGGTATTATTTCCTTGGTTTTATTAAAAACATCGTGGCCGAACCCAGCGGCAACAGGATCGCTCTCCCAAAAAGTCACTGATAACCGCGAGTCATACTTTCGATTCGTCACATTGCTGAAGAACACGTGCACTCGTATCTTGGCCTCGTACATTAAAAAACATACTTGGAACAGACAACCGAACATCTGCTCTGCTCACTTCTCGCTGGCGATGTTTTCAAGAATATCTGCCTCACAATGGAAACTCTGGCATCGCTAGACGGTAAACGAGAGCACTTGGGCCTAGTGTTGCCGGTGAATTTTTCACGAATAAAATTATGCTAGTTGCTATGAACGCCTGCAAACGATGCAGTGTTGCAAAATGGAACCTTTTGCTAAAAATGTGCAGTACTTTGTACCCGGCTGTTTTTCGCTGTGACATTTCGGACATTTTTTGCCCGAATTGACTTATTTTTCGGTCATTTCGAAAACAACTCGGTCAATGACCGAAACAAAAACCAGCTTCGCAAAGCTGTTATGCTCGCACCGTCCAAGCCACACACGACCTTTGCGGCGTCATTAAAAGATAGTTGTCGAAGTTGCCTTATCGCAATTTAAGCTGCGACTTGCTCTCGGCGCCATGGCTGCAAGTAGCACGAGTACCGCTCTGCTTCCGCGAACTGATCAACTCTGCTTTGCTTCTTAGCGAGCTCCGCTGTGCGCGGCTTACATCGCAGTTTTGCTCCTGCAGTTCCCTGCCATTCTAGCAACGCCACCATCGTGAAGCAAGTTCAAAGCCTCCTCACCTGTCCAGGCGCCTGTCAGGACCCGTGTATTGATAAGCAAGCTTCCGCCACTCCCTCCGCTGGAACCCGAACTTCCGGACGGGACGTTTTCGCTGTTGGCGGAGACTGTGCCGTCGACGCGAAGAGTGTCGTGGACATTGATCCGCATCACGCCTCCTCCAGTGCCACCTGGACATAAAGTGCGTTCAGTGATCTGAGGCTGACACCGCTTTGAGTGGAACCGTCGTCATGATGGCAACCACTTGCAAGTTGGGGTGATAGGCTCACTTAGGTGCCATTGAAGGGGAAATGGTCGCTTTGAACAAAGTATGGCCAAGACTGGCCGAACAAACGGCACCATTTGAGAAATATGGTTTGAAATTTCGCTGAACGTCCCCGGATAAAACGTGTTCATGATTCTATTTGAATAAGAGCTGATGATGACTACTTTGTAGGCGAAGTATATACTCTGTAAGATCTTAGTGTCTGATTCTGTGCTGAGAAAGTATGTCTTTCAACAGACAGTGTTTTCATGAAGACCCGCTTTCTTTGTAAGGTTCCGCGATCTATAACGTGAATTTCTCATAGAACCCTAAGCGGGCAAATCCGATATTGAACAAAGAATTGGTGTCGCATTTAATTAATTTTCCGGTTTAGTAGTAATTCTTCAAAATATTTTTTGAATTTCACTGCAGTTTTCACGAAGCGAACAACTGCGAAAGGCTTTTGTTAATCTGCAGCTGATATATTTTTTTATATTCTGAGACATTTTAAAATAGAGTCAAAGGACGAGTTGCAACTGAACCCGAACACCCATCCTCTCCCTGTCTATCACGATTGTCGTTTATCGCTCTCGCTGCAACGGCGGCGATGAATAGAGCCGTGCGCTAATGTCTCTCTAGTTCGCGCCACAAGTATCTGAACCTTGACCGAAGATATGTTTTTGCGTCTGAATGTACAGAAGCTGTTTTTTCTATTGTGGTCGCGGTTTGCAGCTGTGGATATTTTTCTAGTCCAAGTGTAGAATTACAGTAGTTCATAAAGGACAAAGACACAGTTTTTTTGCACGCGTACTGCAGCGGCGATTATTACAAATCTCTTACTGCAACAGTATTTTTCCGCTTGTGAATGTTTGCATCCGTCAAAGGATGAACTTACCACGCCAAAACCTGTATCAGTACCGTTCTGCCCAACTCCAACGCACAGTGTGTTCTTATCGTAACTGCCAGTTTGGAACAAACACAGAAATTGTGTCCAAAGCGAACGTTCTTGTTTATTTGTTTGTGGAATGTGTGTTTGATCCGTTCGATCCCGTCCCAGTATGGATCAGCAAGGTGCAGGTGCAATGCAGCAGTGGCGGATCCAGGGGGAGACGATACCCCCAAAACCTTCGAAAGTAACTTTATTCACCATGATTTTGTACAATTCCGAAAACAGCATTCACGATATAAGGCCATTTTGCCGTCCATTGTTACAGCAGTGCTGTGAAGTATACTTCGTCCCTCTTACAATAGTGAACTCATAATGAGACTTGACCACCGAATATGACTGAATCTCCCCCCTAACGTCACGGGCTGGATCCGCCCCTGGGGTGCAGTGATAATCGCAACGGTCAGTGCGAGAGTGTATAGACTTAATGCGAACGGTTGTATGCATAGTAGTCGTTGACGCATGCTTGGGTCGCAACAGTTCTAGATTGTGTCAGTGCTTCAACTTTTTATGTGTTGTACGTCGTCGAATGACATGACGTTCTAATGGCACAGGGTGAAACGATCACCGCCCTCTCTTGGAAATTTTGTATTTAACTTCGTCTCGCGGTGAAGATTCAAGCTTGTGATTGAAGGCGCTCGCGTCCCACTAAACCGAAGCCCCCCTACAAGAGCTGGGAACCTGCCCCCGGGTCAGCGGCGTACCTGATGTTAGATGGCGCCCCCATTTTCGAACCTGAGGTCTTTAGGAAGGAAATTCACTGTGTGGAAGAAAGTAGTTGTGAAATTGTTAAGACTTTCCGGTGCCCCCAGCAGACGTTTTGCGCCCCCATAATGATCCGGCGCCTGGGGAATTTGCCCCCCGTCGTTACGCCCTATCCCGGGGCAGAGGTCAGGATATGTAAAGGCGGATCGTTTGCATTTTTTGAAAATGGCAGCGTAGAATGAGGTGCTCGTTGAGAGTTTCCGGTTGCAGCGTTGAAGAAAAGCCACTGACGTCACGGGGGGTACGCGCGCACCATCGTCTGAGGGGGGCCGAGATGCAATAACAGCGAAAAAGAAATTCACCTGCGGAGTTGCTGTACGTTCATAGCCAATGATGTAACTAGAGGTTTAAGCCAGGGGGGAAGCTTAACTGAAAGGGGTCCACGAGACAACACTCAGAAAAAAAACTTGAGAAATGATAGTGAATCCGGATGTGGATGTCTATACTGAAACACGAAATCACCGGAAAATGCTCCGAAACACGCGAAAAACAACCTATTGAAAACTAAATGAATACTTAAACCGAAATATATGCTAAGTGGGGGACTGGTTTTTACATTTAGCTTGCCAGGGGGGGCGATTCGACCCTCCATCAGCTACGCCACTGTTCATAGCGACGGGCGATAAACGTCAGCTTTTGCAACAGTTCAACATATAAGCTCGTCTCTCAAAGAAAGCGCGCATATAAAGTCGCTTTCCCAAAGCACGACATCGGATCGGCGTCGAAATTGCGACATCCATCGGTAACGCCAATGAAGAGAACAGTGCATGTTGTGGTGTATCCAATGGCGTAACTGACGTGGGAAGGGGTGCGGGTCGCCCCCCCCCCTGGCAAGATAAATGTAAAAACTAGGCCCCTTTTAGCTAACATTTTGATTTTTAGTATTCTTTGATTTTCAGCAGGTTGTTGGTTTTTTGCGTTCTCACGGTGTTTTCGTTGTTTTAGCTACAGTAGTGTAGACATCCGAATTCACTATCATTTCTTAACTTTTTTTCTGAGTGTTGGCTATTGGCCCCCCACGGTGGCCAGTGGGTCCCTTTCAGCTAAGTTTTGCCCCTCCTGGCTCAAACCTCTAGTTACGCCACTGGGTAAGTCGCTGGTTGTAGCGTGAAGCGGATCATTGGCCTGATTGTCTTCTCAAAACATAAAGGCGTGATTGTAAACCGGATATGAGGTCGGGATCGCTTCGGAAATGATAGACGCGGTGTTCAGCAAAGCAAGGTCGCCTGTCACAAGTTGCGTCGCTAAGCTCGAGCTCATTGAAACAAACTTGAATTAAAGTGGCCGCTTGCAGTTCTCAGTTGAGCGGATGTAGCCTGTAATGCTGCCCTGCTCCGTTGCAAGAGAACGGAAACACGATGGTGTGTCACTTTTAAATCGCAGATGAACTGCAAAAATGTGAAGGCGGGGAATTCCTAGTTTCAACGAAAAGCAGCATAATTCGAGGGAGAAGAAAGGTCAGTTTGACTTGATCTGGAATTTTGTTGCAACGACCGAAGCCTTCGCAAACGCTTTGGCATCAGTAAGATTTTAATCACCACCTGAAGTCAAAATGTTCAAACCAGCGTTTTGGGCGAAAAACAATTCTTCTGGTGCTGTTACGAACCTACGTGAACCCTCTTGAGGCTTTGCGAGGTCAGTGGCTCGGTAACGCGAGAATAGCTCTTCGTGTAATATCTGGATGAATGAACGACTGAAAGAAGCAACAGGTTTCTCTATTCATGCCGTAAGACTAAAATGCTTCCAGAAAGTATGTCTTCTGAGCGGAGTGGACACGAGAATGCGTATCCCGGATGTAGCGCTTGGAAACGCCGACTTAAGGGAGATAGCAGCTGACTTCTGGTTGGAGAACGCCTATCAACCAACCCTCTAGGAGTACAAGAAAAGTATCTCAATCACTCAAAAACCTGTGTTGTGCACGCGTTTTTTTCAACCTTTATGACGTTTGGTGCATTTTTGAAACCTCTCTCATAACACCCCGTTTGAGGGATGCCGAATCAAGCGAGGGAAAGCAACATTAGGCTCCACCACTGGCGGCACTAAAATGAACCACAATCCGACATAATTTCACTTCGCATTACACAGCACGATGGAGTCTTACAAGAACCTAACAATGTCTGACCTTGGTTTCCATATCCGCCGCTTCCAAACGTCTTGGGAACGTACATCGAACCATACGGGGAGTTTCGAGGAAGTCTGCAACCAACGTACCCCTCACAACCACCACGGCCACCCATGCCGCCATGTGAAGCACCACTGTGGCCCAGGAAATGCGCTGTTCCCGGAGCAGGTCCATCACCGTTAGTGTGACCACCATTGTTGACAGAGATGTGCCCTCCATCGTCCACTGTCATGTTGATTGCTTCCAAGTAAATGTGCTTAGCGCCGATGTAGGCTCCTCCGTCGACTGTCAGGGTTTTCGAGATGATCTCGTACTGTGTGCTGTGAGTTGGAGGACCGTTGGCTATGATGGATGACGTGTCCTTCAGTCGAACATCAGCCGGGAAGGTGAGTCGGGCTTCTTGGCTGTGGTAACCAGCCAGAGCTGCTGAACCTATGAATTAAACACAGAATGGTGTTTGACTAAATGAATAGGAGTGATTTGCGAAAACAATGAAAACGTATCTCAGTCAAAGCACAATTCACGCTGTTCGTCCTATCCAGATTAAGAAAATTATATTTGTTATTTGATTAAAATAACAATCAAACAGGCAAACAAAAACCAGCTTTTCAAGGTACTTTTTACCTTTTTTGTAAGGAAAGAATCCATTTTTACTAGAAACTGAGATTTTTTTTCTTTCGCACAGTTTCTAGCTTGTTCTATTTAAAAAGTCGATGCTTGGGAAAATCACAGTAATGGGAATTTCACTTCTCCACACAGCAAAAAAATTATTTTACGGAAGTTGGGCGTAATGAACATCCTTGAATGTTTGAAGCCTTTCGCTGTTGATGAGCTTATTGAACTGTAATCACTTCACTGCTTTGGTTGTCAGGAAGTAAGCTCATTGAGAGTAACAAACTTATGTCCCGAGACCTGGGGCTCAAAGGTGTAGGTATTTCACTTCTAATAAATACAAGGCTAAACAAACTTTGAAACAACTATTTGTTATCTGAGCCCACCCGTTCTACACGTATCTCAGACACAGCACAGGAAAGCACCATCAAACGTGAGAGGGAAAGGATTAGCAAAAGCATATCATCGACGGCTTACTTTGTAATTGTAAAATGTCTTCGTCGACAGTACTCACCAGTTAAAAACAGACGAAGTTGAGCATGTCTAGTCATGATCAGCTCCTCCACATGGCTCATGTTGCCTTCCAGGTGAATAAACACACTTTCCAGACGAGTGTGCGTGGCCAAGCCAAGATGGCCATCGACGCAAACGTACGTGCTGAAGGGTGTGTCGATCGTGTGTCGCTTGAGGTCGAAGTCTTGGTTGGGCCCAACGTGAACAACGCCACTGCGATCACCTAAATTACGTACACGACGTGCTTTACTTTCTTGGAATTTCGAGGATTTTATAAAGCTTAATTAGAAAACAAATTGTGTGATATTTATTGGATTTCAGTTCAACTTGACACAGATAGGAACGAAGACCACGAAAAAATTTAGCAAACATAAACTTCACAGCAACAGTAGGCGTTGTAGACAAGTGTGTGTTCAAAATGGTTCCGTTTATATTTATGCCATAATTTCAGTGCGCATATATTTGTTTTTTTTTATTTTTCAACCATATTTCGCATCTACGTCTAGTTGCAAAAACAGCATAGTGCCTTTATTACCCACCAATCATGTCTTTGAAATGCATAAAAATCTCCTCTTTCCTCGTTGCGTTGACGTGCGAGAGATTGGCTCCATGCGGCCNCATGATNGCGAGATGAGCATTTCCATAAATCTGAAATTCCTCGAAACTCAACTCCAATCTACCGTTGACAAAATCGACCCCGTGCTCCGGGGTCGGATCGAAGTTGGGTTGCCGGGAAGCAAGCTGGTGTCCCAGCGCATCAGGCATCACCCAGGCTTTGAAACTGTCCGTTG
>JGI24158J21664_10006923_pt1 | contig 15002 bp, 3 predicted proteins | sample Ectturendosymbi3_FD_21664 | JGI IMG/M metagenome (IMG submission 21664) | reverse complement strand
GGTAGCTTTGATGTGATATTGCATAGCCCAAGTGTCACGATATATTAAGTATTCACAAGTGAAACTTAGAAAGGGACCACAGCAGTCCCGTCGCCACGGGGGGGTTCAACCCCCCCAGACAAAGCTTCAAGCCCTCCCAAATTGAAACATGTAACACGATAATCAGTTGAGTTTTTGTCAATCTTTCGATGTCAAGCCCCCCCAGACAAACGCAAAGCCCCCCTATTGAAAACTTTCTGGCGACGGTTCTGGACCACGACTCATGAAAGTTTAAGAACCACTGACTTAAGATTTCACTCTAAACGTTTAGAAAAAGTACATTAAAAGTGCTCCCATCAAAAACGTGATCTTTACTAGCTAAGCCAAAGCAAATGTTGAGAGCAGAACCAACGAACATTTGCACAACAGGCATAAACACTAACCACTGGACTATGTTCACCTTGGTACTGGTATTATGAAACCAACATTATTGACTAAGATGTGGACACTAGACAAAGGTGGATACAGTTGGAATAGCAAAACAAAAACAGTCCCAGCAGAGCTTTTGCCATTGATGGCAAAATATAGCATACACTTCCATTTACAAATCTGTAAAATCAGATTACAACTAAAATATTTATATGGTTAGAATAATCAGTAATCACATTAAAACAATAAAATTTTTCCCAGTCTGATCCAGTCCTGATCCACCAAATTTCAAAAACAGTTGCAGTCCGACCCAGTACTGATCCGGCCAAAATTGACTTCAGTCCTGATCCAGTCTTGATCCATGCTCATCTCTGCCAGCCACCAGTTCTATTCCAAGTTGAACACAATAAAGATAACACTCTGCAGTCTGCAACTTAAAAACAGCAGTAACAAAGAAATTTCATCCAAAAATATAGTTTTACCTATTCTTGTAGCATGAAATACTTATCGGTTCGGAGAAAGCTATTGCGGAACAGTTATCACACTTATTGGCAGACCTTATGCATACTGTGCGTAGTGCGTACTAAAACCCCGTTTTTTCGCCTATCCCCCTATTTGAACAAAGATTTTGAATTTGGGATTCCCGGAAATAGGAAATGCAGTATTGTTGGAACTGCGTAGGGGAACCCCCACGTCAACAACTTCAGGTTTTTGCTGTGCAGTCAACGCAGCTTGCTATATGTGACAACAACACAGCGCCACTTCCGTTTTGATCCCAATCTTGTTTTCTTCCTGATGTTTTGGTTTCCTGGATTTGGGTTTTTGAACAACTTGTTTTGTGTGTAATTTTCTTTCACCAAATCAGTGATTTAAAGTGATATTGGTGCCAAAGTGAGTTTTGCTACATCTCATCCATCATGGATGATCTTACTCTTACAAACAGGTTGTTACCTACTTAATCAAAGAGTAGCTTTCTGCAGTGATTGTGGAGATGGATAAGAAGGTCTCACTTTGAAATTTGAACTGCTTTCGCAAATGTGGTAACATTCAACATTGAGTTTGGATTGTCAGCGATGGCATTTTGATTTTCTGCATGTCTGACTTGTTACACATTATGCCCTTGGCTCCTTGCATCGCATAAAATTTATGCAATGAATCATTTATGATAAAGGATTCATGAATCATTTATGATATGTAAAAAATCATTTCATGATATGTAAAAAATCACAGCATGAATCATTTATGATAAATGATTCATGCTGTGATTTTTTACATTAACATATCATGACATATGTACATCAGATTTTAAGGAACAAGTTTAGTGCTTATGTGTGGCTTTTGCAACGGCAATGGCATGTGCAAGGTTTTTAGGATATCCAAACATGTAAAATGTGTAATATCAGTGATGAGCAATCTGATTACTTTATAGGCCATTTTATAGCCTGGTGGTATGTCGATAAACCATTGATAGTTTTGTTTTTTCAATTTTTTTATTTACATGTTTTCATCAGACACATGGTCTTTATCTCAGATTTAGTCAAAGAACTTCAGGATAATAAAATGTATTGTTATAATTAGGGATGCATATATAATGGAATATTGATTTCGATTCCTTCAGTATGTGAATCCAAAAATCAGAGTTTTTTCTAATATTTAGATTTGGAATAAATTTGGTTTAAACATACATGTAAAATTGTGAAGTCAGCAAAACAAATGGTTTCAATAAGTTTTGCAGTTGTAATAAATTTTGCAGTGGCATTCTCTTCCTTAGCAAAAGAAAGAAACCCTTAACAAGCTCGCTGTGTAATGACGTAACAAGCTAATTAACAGGTCATGTGATCGCTGATCGCATTCTGAAACTTTGCGTGATCAGCTCATTTTGCTCCTGTTTTGTTTCTTCTTTTTTTCTCAGATTACAGAATCAGAACTGCGCACATAAGTGGCATGCTGCTGAGTTGGGTGGTTTACTGCTCATATGTTGGTTTAACTAGTGAGCTTGGAATCACATTACTGAAGAGACTGAGTAGATAGAAACTAGTAGGCTATGCCAAGGACTAAAAATTCGTTTGTTTGGGAACATTTCTCTCAACCTAATCATAGAGGCCTAGCTGTATACTGCCAGTGCCATTTAGCTATCATCATAGCATAGGAAATTTACAAAAGCACCTCAAAAACAAGCAAAGAAGTTGCTGTTCATGTATTTTCCTCTTTTGTTTTACAGGTGCTGTTCATTTCTAAACATAAAATATTCATAAACAAAAAGTCAATATACTGATATTCATATATAACAGGTTATTCCAGAATGAATAGCGTTTGATATTCTGGATTCGAAATAAAAATTCCAGTATATTCTAGAACCTCAATGTAATGTTTCATAATGCACATTCCTAGTCATAATACATTAATACATCACAGGGTAAATGTTTGTTAGTACATATAGTCAATACTGAAAAGGAACAAACATTGAAACAAATCACCAGCTGCTAACTGCATTGGCTCATCATCATACTGAAGTGATACATAGTGGGATAAAAATATCGATTTATAAAATGCATCAAACTATAGAAGTGAGTGGATAAAACAATTAGATGAANATGTGTATCATTGAACAAAAACATATAAATTGCCCNTCATCAAGGCATCAAATATCTTGAAGGTCTGATGCTTTGTGCAAATCTTCATTTGTCCTTTACTATTTAACACTTTTTTATAATAGTGNCCAACTGCAGTAGTTGATGATGCGTTGTTCTGGTGTTTGTTTTTCTTCAGTANTGCCTTTGCAAAACAACCAAAACTTTCCATGTGCTTTGTGGTGCCGTATAATTTCTATATTTTTTGTGATTCCGTTAGCACCCCCCAGCATGGTGACAATGTGTGTAAGCCAAATATATAAAAAGGTTATTATATAAAACTAGTAAAAACCAACTGGCAAATATTGCTTTAAATTCAGTGAAAACAAATGGTTATCAGCCTCAAGTTAAATATCTTGCAAAAACATTTGAAACCTTGATCAAAATAATTTACATGCTTATGTGTGCCTCTGAGCATCCCCATCCAACATTTTTTAGCTATTGACTTTAGAACTTGATATTAGAATGTCTTTATTTTTTTCCCACTGCTGAATTCCTGTTTGATGATTAGTGAATGCACTTATAGCTGATGTGCTGTTTCAGTGTTTGGCTCCTCTCTGTGTTGATTTTGTTTATCAACTAACACCACTGTGTAATCTTCTGTGACTATCAATTTTTGTGTTCTTGTGTTATTCAATTATATGGACCATGAGTCTGACTCAAAATAAAATATTATTATTATTACAAATATAGAACCATGGTGTGGACACATTTTGCTTCATTAAATAAGAGAAAAAACAAGCAAACTGTTAGCATTAAGAATAAATTGATTGGTTGTCAATTGTCATGCCCTAGCAAGAGTATTTGAAGAATAGTATAATAAGCTGTTATGTTTAGCTAAACCCTAATGTCCATAAAGATATATAGAAGGTATAAACTCACATCCCAAGTTATGCTTTATGAAAAAGCTTTGATGGTTCATTCATTCATTTTCGGTTGCTTTTCATCTGGGTGGGGATGTGTGGACAGCAACCCTAGTACTTGAAATACCTTGTGGGTTTCAGCAATCTCAGGTAGTTCTGTTGCCTCCACACTAAGACTGGACCAAGCAAGGTCAGAGATGTAATCATGCAATCTGGTCCTTGGCCAAACTCTAAATCACTTTCTCGTGAGTATAGCTAGCACGACTTGCCTCACCAATCTTTCCTGGGACAAAATTTTGAACACATGGCCAAACCAACGAAGCTAACAATGCTCTGTTTAGAAGAAAAGTGGCTTGGCATTCAAGGTTTTATGAATTTCACCACTGCAAACTTTGTCATAGTGCGTCACACCATGAATCTTCACAACATTCTACCTTTGTCACTTGTACATGAGATAAATGTTTTAGCCATTAGTCATTACCCAAGATTCATGATCATAGGTGAGGATCGGACCAATAGGCAGTATAAAACTGACAGCTTTGTATTGTTTGAAAGCTACTATTTTGTGACCACCAAATGATAAAGCTCACGTAGAAGTGCGTTACACTTTACCAATCCCTGATGATGATATTTCTTAGTATGCATAACCTTGATAGCCTATATCAGTTTATGTTGTATCTAAGATAATTTCATGTGATAATCTGAAATGGGCCAAAATCATTCTTCTATAAGTTTAAATTTTTGGGCTTCATGCTCTGATTAATTCATAGAAAGCCACTGCCTGAGCTGCAGATAACGAGAATGCTGCAAACATTTACATAATTTATACACTAATAAAGAATGTTCAGCATCCAAGCAGTCATTGCTTTGAGCTTTATGGGTTCACTTGTTAATCTATAATCTACCTGTGCGCAGTGAAATAGTTGAAATGTTTTGTCACATTCTGAAAAAATGTTTATTGCTGAGAAGTACTTGGATGATTTAAGGTTATTTTTAAAACTACCTTAGTTATTGAAACCAGGATTTGATGATAGTGCATTAAGAGTTATGTGAGTCAAGAGGTGCTGGGAACACCGTGAACTATTTCAGAGAGATAGTTTCAAGGTTTTAGAATTTAAAGTTTTTGTATCAAAGGTCTTATGTGCTTCATGTCAGAATAATCACCAAACCATATCAAGATAATTTGAATTTTTGGTGCTATCTGATATGTGTATTTGATCAACAACTGTTCTGTAAATTCCCATGAAGATGAAATAGAAAAAAGAACAAAATTGTTGCAATTTGTTCAATTGTTTTGTTTCAATTTAACCCTCAATATCATTTGCATAAAAATTTTTAAAACAGTAAATATTTTGGAAGTCAAAAATTTTTGTATCAGTGATTCAGACTAAAACATGTGTCTAGAATAGTGTGGAGATTAGTGAGCCAAAATCGAAATACCTAAAGAAGATTATATTCATAGTTGAGTTTGTAAATACTATATACATTTTCAAATTCACATTGTGTAGAAAACAAAATTATGATTAAATTGTTTTTTATTGATATTTTTGGTAATCTCAATAATGATACCACTTTTTATCCATATTGTCATTCTACAAATTCAATGCCAGTACTATTATAATTTTTATAACAATATAATGTCTTGGGAATTTGTAACATAAAAAATATAGTAGTTATTTTNATGTAGTGATATAACTGATTAGTTAGTATTTTTTTATCATGATCTTGCTAAGATATTTTTACAATTTGTCTCAAGTTTACACTTTGACAACTAGGCAACTTTTTTACTATTTACAATCTATGTTTTTGCAAATGTCCAAATTTACATCTTGAACATGGATAAGGTAGCAAAACTTGGTTTGATGTAATGGTGTTTGCCGAGCATGGTTTTTCAGCTTGAGGGCCACGTACAACTAGTTGAAAATGTACATATATTGCTCATTATGTGCTGAAAAAACAAATAGCCAAAATATCATATCACTTCACATGCCGGCCAAATTAATGTTCCACCAATCAAAGTTTATTTATCTTGTTAGGTAGACAAGACCTTTTTGAAGCATTAGTGTAAAAATCAGCAAATAACCATTAAAATTAAATGTAAATAATAAGTGAATGCAACATTTCCATTTTGCATTAAAAATCGCTTGATATCAGAACTTTTGGTACTGAGTGTTTTCCCACAGGAAAATGAGCTGGATGGATGTTTTTGAGATTTTACCTTATTTATGCCAGTGTCACCTTGCAGTTGAAGCCCAAAAAAGTAATTTAATTATTAAATCATATTTTTCATTTGTGTGAACTTTCAAGAGAAAAACATTACAACTGGTATCCAAGAAAAGTCAGAGACAACTTTCCATATCTGTTCCATGAAAACCCATGATGTACACTGAGGTAAACAGCCAATTAAAAACTGCTGAATACTATTGGGCAAAACCTCCAACATCACCTCCAACATGTAGATGATGTGTGCAAGCCAAACATGTAAAAAGTGAATACATGTAACTAGTAAAACAGCAACAATCAAATCTTGCTTTAAATTCAGGGAAAACAAATGGCTGCAAGCCTCATGCTAAATGTCTTGTAAAACATTTGAAACCCTGATCAAAACAATTTACATGCTTTTGTGCACCGTTAAGCACCCTCATCAGGTATATTCTTTTCTTTAGGCTGTTTATTTCAAAATATGATGTTAGAATGTCTTCATTTCTCTCCTACTGCTGGATACCTGCATGGCGATGAGTAAATGAAGTTATAGTTGTGGTGCTGTTTAAGTGTCTTGGTCCTCTCAGTGTTGATTGTGTAATAACACCAGCTTTATCATGCACTATGACTAACCATTTTTGTGCTCTTGTGTTATTCAATAACCCTTGTGATATGGACCATGAGTCTGCAGCAAATGCACAAATAAATAAATAAAAAATAAAGTGAAAACATCTGTTTTTGTTAATCTTATGAATTGTTATATGTGAAGTTTGATTCACTTCAAGCATCTATTCATGATGTTGTTCAATCAACAATAATTTGACAAGGGTGTAATTTGTTTCAATTTGCTCCAAATTGAAATATGTCTCAATTAACTTAGATCCTGCTTATATTCTTTGGTGATATTGTCAGATATAGAAAACTTTGCTAGCAGCATGGTGTATGTTATCTAGTACATATCTGACACTACTGGTGTTGCGAAGATACATAACGTAATACAAGACGATGCAAGACAGGCTGGCAGATCTGAAAAAAGTGAGGGTAAGCCATATAATTGTTTGTGTCATTGAACATTGTCAGTAACTTTAAACTTTTCTCTATGATTTATACAGGGCATGCAGCCAGACACTTGCACTGTGGATAGTTCTCTAAATGCTGAACCAGAAAATAGTGTCAAAGAATTTTTGGTTCAGGTGAGTACACCTTCTGTACAATTGTTGATGTGCATAAGTGAGGCAGGTCAAATATTTTTGCCCACTGATTTAATTAACCAAATCTTACTGTCTGTAATATGTGTCTCATTGTCATTTGCACCAATGTTCCATTTTGTGTGTATGCAATAGAACAACATGTGGGTGCCATGTCTTGATACAAATCAGTATTCAATGCAAACAAAACCTGAAAAAATTTAAGCCCTGTTGTTGAAGAGCAATGAGAAAGTATTGCTGTTGAGTATATCCTTAGAAAAATGATTTGCTGTGCAAGGTTGAATCAATTGAGACAAACTTGTTTGTACAAAATTGTCATCAGGTTTGGTTATGCTTAACATGTGTTGCCGGTCTCTGGATTATTAGGTGGCCTTACTTGCAATCAAAAAGTATTTTGTAGGAATTTCAAGTTACTATACCTACATTTTTATATTGAATGGTGTGAGGTGATTGCTCAACAAGACTAGAAACTTAACATCAGCTGAACTGAAAACTCCAGTGATGTGGTGTTGGATGAATCCGATAAGTCATCCAAAAAATGTTTTCCAGATCGCTACAAATTGAAGAAAGATACTAGTTAGGCCTAATTTTTTATCACATATGTGTACAAACCCATAAGGAACTAAATAAACAGGAAAAAAGATGTTTGATGGGATTGCTATAACTTCATTAAAATCATGAGAGCAATTTGTTGGTCTTGCACAAGCAGGTAATTTTATAGAATTTAAGGCTATTTTACATACGAGTGGTATGCTTTGTGCTGTAGTTGAACTCTTTTATTCTGGCTAACCAAACTTTTTTAATTGACAGACCAAACTGGTCGATATTTCATTCTCCTTGCACACTAAACACTGATGATTTTTTTAGACATGAGAGATCAGAAAAAAGCCAATGTTTCATTTTGAAATTTTAATATGTGATGATGATTGCAGACAAATATTTTCAATTTGCATTGGAACTATATCAAAACATACAGTGAATGAATCAGCAGTGTGTGGTTATCTACCTCACTCAACGTTGCTCAGGAACCATGTCTCATAATTTCACTAAATATTGAACAATCCATTGCTGAGTAGGTAGAATTTTGTTTTTATACAGTTCAGTTTACAAATCAAGGAGCACATTGAAAAACCATACTCCATGTGATCTTTCTCAAAAATATTGGTGATATTGCTGAACAAGACATGGAGGTATTTAGTTGGTGCTAAAAAATCTTGCTGCACTTCTTAAAATAGTTCAAAACAGTCATGTTTTATTTTGTGATTTTGTAATGAGAATTCTTACAAAACTACATTCATTAACTGGTACACAATTACTAGCCATGCTAGCCACACCTTCAAAAGTACCTATATCATTAGTTTCATCTGCGCTTTCAAACTTTGATGCTGTTCAATAACTAAAACCAAATATATTTGTAAACACTGATATCAAACAATGAGCACTTTAAAGATATTTTTTGTTATTTCTACCAATTCTAAGTGGTCGGTCACAGTATCTTGTTTTCAAAAAAGGCTGAAGATATTCGTGAGTCTATTAAAGAAATATCTGCCAAAGTTGAAGATGTGAAATACAAGCAAAGTAGAATCCTTTCTTCTCCAGAAGCAGATGTCTGTATGTGCACCAAAAGTATTTGCAAGCCATTTGTGACTTTATGCTTGCTTATGTAATGACTGACTTTGATGTTGGTGCTGCGGTTAGTAACTACATTAATGCTTAAAGTGAAGTTTATGTGCTTGGTGATAGCTGTCATGAAAAGCTTATTTCTAATGAAACTTTAACGTAAATGATGTTTACCATTGGTTTAATGTGTTATATAGTTTGTGTGATTCAAGCAGCTTGTGTACTACTTTTTTATTGGTTAACTATGTTTTATTGGTTCAAGGGCTAATACTAGAAAATGTACTTCAAAACCCATAGTTATAACATAAATTAGTGCAGCATAGCATGCAGAATTTGGTATTTTTTGTCGTCTTTTTGCCCATTAAAACACCCATACCTCAATTTTATATGGTGAGATTTATCCTATGACTTATGCTGAAAGAAACATGCTATTCACTTTGAAACGAAAGTGTGGGGTATTTTCTGGTTCTCTAGCATTTTCAAAACTGAATTAGGAGAAAGTGTTCCTAAGCTACCCTAGCCTTCACAATTTTTGCTATGTATTAGAGAATTGAATGCCATTTTTCTACATTCTTCTGAAAGGAGGGTATGTTTTGATTTTTCAAAAATCAGTTAACCAGTGGAATGAAGGTTTGCATAGTTTTGTTTCTATTTACCTTAGCCTCAAGTCCGATGCCATGGAAGTTAGTATTGTATTGTGTAGCACAAGCAGCTGAGTTCAAAATAATGAAAATAAATTCTCTTAGTGCATCTAGCTGAAAGGATTTCCAAGCTTGCAGGTGGGAGATTGAAAAAGTTTTAGGTTATGTAGCTGATGTCCTAATTGAAATGTTTGGAGAAAAAAGGAATTTTCAGATGAGTAACCACATACCAAGCATGAAAATTTGTTGCTTGGCAACTTATTATTTTAAACAGCTTTTATTTTAGCTATACTGCAATATAATACCATATACTAATCTCAAAAGAGAACGAATGGCATTGTAAAGAAAAAATAGCAAGAAAATAAAAAAGACAGCTATAGACCATTCATGATAACCACATTTATCCACCTAAAATGAAGTATCTGTAGCATTAGATGGGATAAAAGCACGAAAACAAACACAAAAGGGTCAAGGACAAGGCTGCCCAACCCACGGGCCGCATGCAGCCTCGGAAGTTGTTTTAAGTGGCCCGCGATGTAAGAAGTTCATAGCAGACTTTTTAAATTTAGGATTTTTTTATAGGCTCAAGTATATTTGCTATCAGAACACACCAAAATTATACCTGTTGTTTCTGTTATGAGCCTACCACCCAAAAACTTGTATAACAAACGCTTCGAAAATATGTCAATTTTTTAGATTTCGTTTACATCCATACAAGCTGGCAAGACTGCATGCAACTATAGGACTCAATATCACCTCGTGTTATCGCATAAAACTTATCAAAATCAAGGGATTTGTTACAACACAATAGCTTATTGTTACGCCACAAAAACGTTTGTGGCCCGCAATAAATTTCCTAAGGTGAAAGTGGCCCGCAACACTAAAAAGGTTGGACAGGCCTGGTCAAGGAAAATTCACGAATGCAAAAATAGCGATTTGTAAAATGCTTAGGTGGAAAGTTTTACCATAAAATTATAGAAAATTTAGTACTGTGATAAAAGTGGTTCACAAATCGATTTTTTAAACAGGTGGAAAGGTAAATGTTTGTATTCTGAATTAACTTCTTCCAAATCGCTACACATTTGTACGATTAATATTTCACAAGTATTGCTGTTTACTCTAGGAACAAAATAGTTTTGATTGCTGATCGGACGATTTCTGGAATGGACTAGTTGTTTTATTTATTCATTTATGTATTTGCTTGAGACTCATGGTCCATATCATAGGGGTAATCAAATAACACAAGAACACAAAAATGGTTAGTCATAGCGCATTTTGTAGTAAGTGTTAGTTCAAGGGTTTTCAACCTTGTTTCTCCCATTTACCACTTGTCAGCTTCCTAACAAAAAATTTACCCCCTGTTTTTTGTTTACCTACTAGTGTTGTAGAAAAATGTACAACAGCATCATTAAATTTACCCCCAGGATAGGTAAACTAATTAAGCCCCAGTTGAGAACCCCTGTGTTAGTTCATAAACACGGTCAACACTGACAGAGGAGCAAAATACTGAAACAGCAGCCCATCTATGACTGCATTCACTCATGGTCATACAGGAATACAGCAGTGGGAGAGAAATGAAGGCATTCTAACATCAGATTTTTAAGTAAATGGCTAACAAAAAACAGTCGGATGGGGATGCTCAGCAACGCACAGCATGTAGATTGTTTTGATCAAGTTGGGCAGTATAGCGTCATGAAATCTGTTCATTAATTTGGTCAATTCCAATTAATATATATCCTGTAGTTTTAGCAACTTCAGTGTTTTGCTTATGGGACCTACACGTGCAACGGATAATAAACGTCAAGTTGCGCAATATGTTGTTTTGTTTTACGTTAGTTTATTTTATGTGAAATGTTTGCTGATCCCTGAGCTGTATCCCAATAAATTAAATAGCTGTATGCAAAACTGTAGTAAAGTAATTTGAGTGCTTTGATGTTTAAAATAATTCTAGTCGTATAAATTAGATGCAAAAGCTGACCTTGGTCATCACATCTCAGACCAAGGCTCTCAAACGGGCGGGCCGCATATGGCCCGCGAGAGTATTTTTGGCGGCCCGCAATGCTTTTTGGTAATTTTCAAATAATAACATTTACGTTATTTGGTTTACTCACCGGTGTTTACAAGTGCTCCGCTAGCGAGTGAACAAGTTTCTTTCAAAAAAACGTAGAGACGGCTAGAAAAAATTTGCCTATAACTCATGATACCTTTCCCAGGAAATAAGATGTGAAAGCTGTTTCTAGTAAGGTTCAGGTAACGCCATTGTTGCGTCAGTGCCATAATGCGGCCCTCGGGTTACTTTATAAGTACTCATTTGGCCCTCGGAACAATTTGAGTTTGAGACCTCTGTCTTAGACATATTGAAACAATTGTAGTTTTTCATCGATGAAAATGCCGAGGTACCTTACAGATTGCTCATGTTTAAGCTGAGCTTTGCTCAACGTAACGGTGAAATCTATTAATGAATTACATTGTGTCTTGGATCATTTGACTCGGTTTGTTTTTTGTAGTCTGGTTGTGTTCCCTGCAGCTCTTCTGCACACCGTGCGCCTGGTAAGAACGCTACAGATCAATTTACAAGGTGAGACCCGGCTGAGAGTCGAACTCCAGACCTACCAGTACCGAAGCCGACGCACCAGGCCATGGGCTGGCCCACACAGATCATGACTGTGTCCGAAATAAACCATCACGATCAGAATGGGCACAAGATCACACAAGATTACACGAATGGTAATCAATGCACACTCAGAAATCAGCGCACACGCTTATCAACCAATAAAGAGGAAATTCTCGCAGAACATAAGATTTACTTTTTTCGACTGATTTTGAAATTGCTTTACCGCGGTCTATTCGCGGTTCGTATAAAAATAGAGCAACAGATGCAGAGGAGTTTATTGTTGAGTCACTGCAAACTTTAGACTTTGCGTTATGGACTTAGCTGTTCGTGCCCTGGTTTGGAGAATATTAATTTCCAAATAGAGGGTCTACTTATGGACTAGTCGCAGAAATCTTTGCGTCGCAGAAAACCACAATTACAGATTTCTTCACAGCCAAGTAATTTAAATTCTTCGAACTCAGACTGTTCATGAGTGACTGGACATCACGGTTACTAGGTCTGACATGTCTGTGTAAATAAATCAGTAAATTCGTTTTCTTTCCACGAAATTCTATCGTTGGTGTGTTGAATCTAGGTAATTTTACCGATATCTTACTACTAAGTAATACTAATAATTTTGAGTGGTAAAAATGAGGTTGATCTGAGAGAAAAATGCTCTTGGTACTGTTTTCTTTCGACATTTCCGCCATTTGCCCTTCAAATAGTAATAAAACCCGCCACAACAGTATTCCCTAGCCTACCGTTTTAGACATCTTGACCGAATTGACTTAATTTTATTTCGGTCTATGACCGAAAAAACACCATGCTAGTAATGCTGAAAATGTATGTTTTTACAGTTGTTCTCTTTGTAAGTAAGCGTCCCATGGAATATTTCGCGCAACTGCGCCTTCTGAATCCACTTTTGTTTTAGTTGATTTCAATTTTCAACAGAAGTGCGTGTTATTCAAAGCAGATGAACATCAACAGGTCTTTTTGTACCTTGCGTTAATTATACCAATTCGACAACCACCATACACCATCACCAGGATCGTTTATAATCCATCACCACACGTTTTAGATCAGGGGTCGGCAACCTACGACTCACAGGACGGATCCGGCCCGCAGCTCTTTTACGAATTGTAACTGCATGGCCCGCCGAGAGGTGGGATATACTTTATGAATCTTCCCTCCTTGCAACTTTTTGTATTGCATACTTCTGAGGAACTACTTATGAGAAACCGCACTGTGCTGTAGATGTATTGTGTTTCATATTTTGGGCTTCGATATGAACTGTAAAAATTCCGAGTTAATCTGATTAAAAGTTTATAAATTCCCGTTTTTATTAACATCATAAACAGCAAAATGAACAAAATTAGTGGTGGAAAATCAGTACGGCCCGCCATGCCTTGCAGAGTTTGTTTTTGGCCAGCGCCTAAAGAAAGGTTGCCGACCACTGTTTTAGATGTAAAAACATTGAGGCATTGGCTCTAGGACTAGGGCCAGCATTAAACGTTTCCAACATGTTCAACTGCTTTCAGTAGCCTGACTTCATGCAGTTTAATCGCGTAATGAGTAAGTGTGATATACACGGAAGTGAACTGAGCACTCCTATAGTTTTTATCGATACGTCAGAGAACGCTGTGCAGTTGCCCCGGTGTATGGGCGGATGAAGACATGGCAGTGTTGACAAAGTTTACAAAGGGCGCTTGTGCTTTAAACAACCTGGCAATGCTCGCATGAAATTGTTTTCATTTTACGTGACACGTAAGGATATGCTAGAGTTCGTTTACTACTCTGCAGTCAAATTTTCACTGCAAAATAAATTTCCATGAAGTCATTGGTAACATCCAAGGTTGGCTGCACTTGCCTTGTGAAGCACAATAAAGCATATGACCAAGTCACCGTCAAATAACTTGGAAGAGTGCTACACGATTACAATACTATCAGCTGGTTGTCGGCGTTTACCAAGTCACTATTTCGCCTACCTGCTCAGGTTTTGAATGTCAACACACAAATTAAAGTCCAAAAATAAGCGTCGTGGTTGTTGGACTTAGGAAGAGTCCATACGTTTGCCATTTTTCGTGTTTTATATTGTCTGAATAAAAACGCAGCTTTGAAATGTCCGAACGATCAGCCTTTTTCTCTTCGCAGATTATTTTGGTGTTGTTTGCTTCCTCTGAGAAGGATTTTTGACATGGTCTTGGTTTGTGTTGTTGCAACATTTTGTTGCGATCGGAAAGCACGAGCGGCATGTGCGCAAAGCTTCGCACTGTGGCAGCAAGCAACAGTATGCAGCTCCCGGAAATAACACATTTTCTGTGGCCTAGTGCGGGCTTCTTATTGGTCTGAGGCAATTGATGTACTCTTCACAGTAGAAAATTATGAGACATGCTTTCGATATACAGGGTGACACAAAAAAAACGGTCATCACCAAAAATCGAGTAACTTCCAAAATTTTATTTAGATTGACACAAATCTTCAGCTACGTTAGGTCAAGCCTGTGTAGCAGACATCTCCAAAGTTTCAAGTCTGTACTACAAAAACTCTTTATTTGACTGGCGCTCAATAAATGTGCTCCAAATGAGCTCCCCGGTGCTGCAGGCACATTTGGATCCGGCGGGCAAAGTTCTCGATGACCCTCCCCCATTCCTCCCTTGGGATCGCTCTTATTGCTGCTGTGATTGCTGTCTTCAGGTCAGGGATAGTCTGGGGGTTGTTGCCATACACCCTGTCCTTAAGGTATCCCCCACAGATAAAAAATCTGGGGGTTCAAGTCCGGTGAATGCGGCGACCACTGCGGGTCACACCTGCGGCTGATCAGTCGGTCAGGGAAACGC
>JGI24158J21664_10006922_pt1 | contig 15003 bp, 5 predicted proteins | sample Ectturendosymbi3_FD_21664 | JGI IMG/M metagenome (IMG submission 21664) | reverse complement strand
CCCCGTAAGTGAAAGTCCACGACGCCCATCGCCATAGACTTCAAACCAACAAAGTTGAAGCATGCTGCTTGAGAACAAAACAAACCTCCGCAGGCGAGCAAGTCCCGACGTATTCCTTCCGCTTGTTCCTGTTTGAGTTGAATTTCTTTGAGAACCCGATCGCGCTGTTTCCGCACCTCGCTTTGCTCTGCAAGAAAGTCAACGTAGGAATCCTGCGCAAATGCAAAATATGTTTCGATAGTGTAAAAAAACTTTTAAATTTTTATTACATCCCTGGTTTTCACAAATTTTGGCGTAGAAATCGTGATTGTGCGGAGCTACATGGCATAACTACCGCAACACCTGAAAGCAAAGCGTCAGATGATCCTTTTGAATTCACTTCCCCAAAGTCTGGACAGTTTAGTGGTTAAGCTTAGTTGAACGATTCAGCTTAGCAAGTATCTTGCACGAGGGGTTGTGGCAGCAATGGGGACTAAAACATCGTCCAGACTGTCCCATAAAGAAAAGCGACACCGCAATAAACAGCCTCTCCTTTTCTGGTGTAATGATTACTGCATGATTGCGCCTGCAGTTGACTCAATGCAAAGGCCTCTCCGACACATATGTCCCCACAACAACGCCTTCCCGTTGTACCCCCTGATATCGCAAAAGTTACCGGTATTGTGAAATAGCGCGATAGGTCTGCCCAGCGGTGTGAGTAGGGCGGTTACTACCATGAAACGCGCAAAATTAATCAGACAAATCGCGCGACGTACGACCGGGCTCCGACTTTACGTGTAGAGGGGATCGTTCGAAAAATTTACAAGTCTCTCCCCCGAGCTATCCACAACTGGAGGCACCCTGTGCTTGCTCTTAACATAGTTCAGTTCAGTTTCATTTGTACTCGCTCCCTGTACTCCTTTCGGGAAGTGTCACGAGTGGTCTGTGGCGCTCATCTCCGTTTATGCGCTGTGGGCTACGCGACTACTTTCGTAGTGAATGCTGCATTTATGACGAGTCAATGGCAGTGGCAATGGCAGCACCGCGCGTGAACTGTTTCCTTGCACTCACCCATTAACGACGAGCACGAAGCTGGACAGGCCGCAAGTACCGTTTTTCAAGTCTCCGGTATGACCCGGTCCCGACCGGGAATCGAACCCATGCAAGCCTGTTCGACATTTCGCACGCGCGCGGTCAAACTGGTCCACAGCAAATATTGTTCACCTCGCTGAAATTGATCGCTTGCCTGTAGATTCGCCAAGTGCTGGGCTCAAAACGTAAGGCTTGAAGCCAGCTTTTCAGCTAACCGCGACATGGCTTACCGCAACAAACCAGTCTGATCTGGTTGAGTCCAAAACGAAGCGCTCGCCTACCTTGACACCCACATTGACATGGTCGCCACCGGCGAACATCGCTAGTTCGTTCCCAGACCGGTTTATCGGCGCAACAGTCTCATCAGTTTTGCGCGACGGCGGGCTTGGCCTAGTCGACGGCGACGAGGAATCGCGTTCATCGCCGGGAACTTCGTCGTTTCGTTCGTCTGAACTCGGTCGGCGAGAGGATTTGTTTGCGTCGGCCCATGCGTTCGTGACGTGTGGCGCCTCCGTCGTAACCCTTTTCAAAATATCGATGCATTGAACGCATAAGATCAAAGTCAGTTAAACAAAATCCGTTCAGAACACGGCATCCTTGCTTCCCTTAAAAGCAAATCAGGTCTAAATTAAGACAGCATTTAGCTTGCAGCGACAGACCGCGTTTTAGGTATCAGGCACCCAAACGGCTGTCGTGATCATCTTGAACTATGCGCTGATCACGAAAAAAGTTACATTTCTCAGATAAGACGCAAGCAAACAGAGCAAGAGACAGGCTAAGCAGTCACGCAACATAAAGCACGGTTTCGATTCTACCAACGTTTTCACGCTGCGACGCGTTTCGCAACAATGCCACCAACGCACTGTCACACTCGAATGCCAAGTGTCGAGATCAGCGCCTCTTCGTTACCTGTTAGGTTTCACCGAAGAGGGAGGTGGCTCAGAAGTCGTGTTCTTCGACAAATCGTTGACTCTTTTGACAAAAATCTGTAATAGACGATGAATACCTAATTCACCCACATTTACCACCAGGCAAAGCCCAGGGTTAACTTACAGAAGCAGCTTGGCAAAGCTGACTAACATATCATTTACATCTAAACATTAGTTCAAGGGTCGGCAAACACCGGGCCGCGGCCCCTGCCGGTCCGTGAAGAAATTGTTACCTGTAGAGTGTCCGCCTCCAAATTGGAAGGTTGTGTGTTCGATCCAAGGCCACTGAGTGACTCGCCGTAGCGCTCCTTGGGCAAGAGCGATCACCGTAACCGCCCCGACAAAAATCATTATTCAGGCTTCGGCCTGCCGCCAATTGTCGTTAAAGTAATCCGTCGCATTGCATGTGATCAAAAGAAGACGACTGACATAAGGAACACGCTGGGGATGCCATTGACTGCCATCATCAATGCAGGTCGGAGCATCTTATTGCGCAAAACAAGCCTAGGTCTCTCATTGAATCAGTGCCATGTTGTCTTACAAGTTGTAAATAAATTTGCCTGTGCCAAACATTCCTTTTTAGGACCTGTCCGCAAAATCATGCCAAGCTGAAATCGGTCCGCAGTGCGAAAACGGTTGCCGACCCCTGCCAGTTGACAGACAAAAGCTCGACAGTCGGCAAGATATCACATTGATCAGTCAGTAGTTACCTTCTCACGTTTTTGATTCAAAGCGTTTCTAAGCCGCTGGTTGTCTTCCGCTATCAATTTCCTCACCGGCGACTTGCAGATGTTGGACAAAGAACTCTTTCTCATAAAAGTGTCCGCCAGCAATTGGCTACCCAAATCTGCGAAACAGAAGCAGCAAGTTGAGTGAGATTAAATGCCTTCTGAAAAATGAGCACCGTCCGAAATCTATTGCCGTATGTCGGCTCTCAGTCTCGGTGAAGTCATGCCAGTTATGAGCAACCTGCGGCCCATTAAGCTCTTTAATTCTGCCACCCGCTGGACTTGTCCAAATGATATTTATAAAGTCGTTTATTTTTTTACATCTCATTTATATTAGTTTACACAAACAGTGCATCCATCCCGCTGTTAGAGTCCAATCTGGCCAGCGAGTCAAGAAGTTTGCAACCACAGTAACAGAATACAAAACCAATGAATGGAACCTAATTTCCAGGATGATCAGCAAATTTTATCTTATTGCGCCTTATTTCAATAAAAACGGTTGTAGTGACAGATATTGCCGATTTCGTTCGTTTAGAACGGTTTGTGAAAAAGGGCACATTTCAGGGACGAGATTTCATTCGATCTGAGTTGACCAGTGCCTGTGTACCGCCTTATAAAATAAAACAGTTGCAACGCTTCCAACAGCTCTTGAGATAGCTTGCTCGCAACAGCAAACTTACGACGATCTGTGATACATAACACACAAATCTGATGTTTTTCCTTGTGGGTGAGATGCAGCAAAAACCAGCAATGTCTTCCTGTTAGATATTTTTGTTAGATATGTTGCGTTTAGAAATGTGCTTGTAAATTATACGCTTTTTTAAATCAACACCTGCAAAGCTGAAAAGGGTTCCACTACACAAGTCGTTTTTTTGGACATCACAGAGCGGCATGACAAAGAGAACATAAGTATTCACAATTTCCGTAGCAATTCTCCTTTGTTGTTTTCCTGAGTTTTGTTTGGCTGAGGTCTGTGACTCAAATTAGCGCTTTCAAAGCATCAAACTGGGAGAACAAACCGGCAACATTCTATTAGGGTTTTGCCTTTAAAAAGGGATTGCAGTTTTGTTTGATTTGTGTTTTCAAAACAAATCAGTTCCATTGCATGAGAATCAGTGGTCATTTTCGAACGCGTTCGATTGCGTTTGGAGTTTTTAAAAATAAGCCTTGTAGGTGCAAAACATGATAAAACTTCCTTAGAAATTACAGGTCCACTCCACAACAGAGTTATTTAAGATGGGTACTCGTCTGCACTTGGCATCAAATGCGATTGACATAAGAGCACACACTTGAAACGCGTCAAGAACAAATGATGGCCTAAACGCTGAATATCCTGCCTTAGCAAGTTCGCCACTCAAAATAAAAGAAAAGAAACCTGCTGATTTTGGCAAAACTAATGGTGGTCTCAGGCTGCACTTAATGCAGTCACGAGGGCTCTACATGTGTGCATTCAATCTGATAATTTTAAGATCTTTTAACTTATTCGTAAATGGAAAGCCGCAAACCAGTTTTTTGTGTGCACGCCAGATCGTTCAAAAGCACTGTGAAACGCACTTTTTGTGTGGTTCAGTTCGAGATAACCTATTTTGGTTCAACGCAGCAGCAAAAGAAGGCTCATTATGTTTGTTTCAGACAAGATTTTTATTGTTTTAATTCTCAAATACGGCAATAATCAGGTACAAACTGCGAGAAATAACTGCTCACAACAAGGCGTTGCTTTCATCACAACGCACAAATTCCATGTGATCCTTTTCCAAGGACGCTCGAAAATAAAAAACAGATCAACACAAAATGATAAAAGCATAAAGGCCGAATTGGCAAGATTAGGCCAATGACCTACTTGGACAGATTTACACTAAGCGTAAACAAACCGGTGGACGTTCGTTAACTAACCTTGCCGCCTTTTTACAAGAGTAGTGTTGGCTTCGTATTCGCAATAATCGCAGCAATAATCATATAGCACTCCTTTCACGAGCAAAGATAACAACCTTCAATAAAGAAAGGACGCTTTTAATAAAAACAAAGGCAAACAACCCTACTAAATGTTGAAAGAAATACACCGCAAGCAAAGAACTAATACTGGATTAAAAGTCGGTTTATTTTGACAAAACTGGATTCTTATAAAAGTCATCGTCGCATATTCCCAGCTTGTGTATTGGCTACGCCAAACAAAAACCTTGTCCACATACCATATACGCCAAAAAAGCACGAACGCCAGAGCGCGTTTCATACCTCTCGTTGTTTTCATGCAAGTGCTTGGTCGGAACTCCAATAACGGGCTCCAAAATCATGGAAATATCGTGAATGCATTGGAGTCTGGTAGAGGAGAGTACTGAGGCGGCAGGGTAATGCAGAACCTTAATACAAGTAGGGATGTGCATTATGGAACATTTGGAATCTTTATTTCGAATCCAGAATATAGAATACTATTCCGGAATAACTTGTTACGTTTGAAATGAGCTGATAGCGCAGGTTTACAACGCCGATCAGTGATCACACGAGCTGTTAATTAGCTTGTTACATCACGCAATACCGTGAGCTTGTTGACAGTTTCTTTCTCTAACTCAGGGAGCAGAGTGCCACTGCAAAACTTATTGAAACCGGATGTTTTGGCTTTGTACTTTTTCATGTTTCTTTAATGCAAAATTTTTTCGAATCCAAATATTCAAAAAAACTCTGATTTTTGGATTCTAATACTAAAGGATTCGATGTTCCATAGGATTCGATGTTCCATTATATGCATCTGTAAATAGGAGTGCAGCGACTCGACACTGGCATTTACCCATGGTTTGATTAGAACGCAAACCATGATAAAAATCGGTTTCGAAACAGATCTCTAAAAAAAGAAAAAGGAACCGAAATTTTAGAATAATTACAAAACGTCAAATGAAGTTACAGTAGTCTTGTTTGAAATGCAGAGAGCGCTATGTTACTACTGTATCTAGACTATTTTTCCATTCATGAACAGCAGCAACCGGCAATTTACGTCACAATGCGATTGGCCCAATGCGATTGGAGCGCTATGTAACTACTGTATCTAGACTATTTTTCCATTCATGAATAGCAGCAACCGACAATTTACGTCACAATGCGATTGGCCCGTGTCCGTCAAAACTAGACTCCAAACACTACTTAAAATAGATGCCATTGTAACGCCCAGTAGTTGGATATTTGAACGCAGTGAAATAAAATTTCGGGTAAGTTTATACCAGTAACCTCTAATCCGGGGGTCGGCAACCTAGGGCACGCATGCAATACTTGGCACGCCAAGCAATTTCCAATGACACGGAGTAGCTTCAAGTTTACATATCCATTTTGTTACGATTAAAACCGAAGGTATATTGACCTTGACTTGTATAAAAATACGTATATTGCTGGCGCACTGAATAATTTCAAATCTTAAGTTGGCATACAATGAGCAAAAGGTTGCCGGCCCTTGCTCTAATCTCTTACACTTGCGGGCTCTTTAGAGTCAGAACCTTAAATGACCTTTAATCAGTGATTGAAGCTAAGCAGGTCAGCGTGACAGACATGAAATTCTGATCTGCCACGACGGTATTACCCACAGCTTATATGAAACATTTAAATTATTTGTTCTTGCAAGTGTTCTATTCCATTGAGAAGTTGTTAGAAACACAGGAACGGCTAAATAGCAGATTTCCGTGCAAAATCCCTGCGCAACTGATGACAAATTTTCGTAACTTCTTTCATACGTGAGTGCAACCACGCTATTAATGACGTATTGCGATACGAGATCCAATTTTATGAGGCCAGTGCTGACGAACAGTGTTTTTAAGGTGTTTTGAGAGCCCAAAACGGTCTCTCAAATTTTTCCAACGGTCTCTCTCAAAATACAGTAGAACCTCTTACGACCACCACCAAATACACAAAAACCTTGCGTTATGACCATCTCGGTTTTTGGACAAAATAGTCGCGGTCTCTCAAAACGTCTTAGCAGTCACCAAGGTCAAGCCTTAAGAAAAACCCTGCTGACGAGAAACCCATGCGTCCGCGCACTTCATTGCTGAGCTGATTTCCCAGCGTGACTTATTGACTTTTCTTATAATCCTTACCCGTTTCCAGCCTGGAGAATCCTCTCCACTGATTTCACTAAAAAATTTAAAAATCTCACTGACCTCCTGAGTTAGCCCTGAATAGTTGCAAGACTCCGCAGAACCTAGTTTGAATGAAAAGGAATAGTAAAGTTGTATTTGTGAACGCTGACAAAATTTCACTGTTCAAACCTTTCCTCCCAATTTTTTTGAAAAGTTAAAACGTCAAAAATGCAAAGTTTACTATCACTGTTTAGCAAATCTGGCTGCAGCAAAACTGAGTACGATGCTAAGTTCCGTTTTTTATTAACTTCATATCATGTGACTAGGTTTTTCTTGTCGATAGGCAGGCAAAATAATCATTAAAAAAACACACTGAACAGTAAAGAAACAATTGATTCCAAACGGACCAACCAATCGCACATTCTATGACGTGCTACATTAAATTTTGCTGTTAGATTCAGTTTTCGAAAAACAATGCATGTAGCTCACTACTAAACTTTCATGAAAAAAATGGAGGAAAAANTTGACTTCAACTGAAAGCACGACAGGGCAACGGACGGCAAGCTTTGAGTAACAACGTATTCTAAGAAAGGCGAAAATGCCCGTTTAATGACGTCATGCTCGAAAGGGAAGCTACGAGTCGTGTGGTTCCATTTTTTTACTGGCAACAATCACGAAATTTCTTACAAAATCGCAAACCATCCTTTACATAGGACTACCAGGGCTTTTAACAAGCAAACATGCTGTTTGGGCAAAACAACTGAGGAAGAACAATTACAGCAACAAAGCTGACATACACAACTGCCGTTATATTAAATGCGATTAAATACCTGTGCGTTGTAGTATTCATAGATCGATTCTGTCATGCAGTCAAATTCCGATTCACAACAGCGCAATTGTAGTTCTTCGACGATGTCCTAAGTAACATTTCAAAGTGATCTCTTATGGCATGAACGTCTTTACTCTTTAGCAACAACAGACTGAACAGTTTGAATTTCAATTCAAGGTGCGATACATCAATTGCAACAGCGATGCAATACAGCATCATGAAGTGTTGAATGGACAATACCGTTTTTACACAAACACGCTTATGTGATAAATGACGTAACTAATAGAAAGTGGAAACACGTGCTTCAGATACAAAAAAGAACACCAGTGCTTCTCTTACAAGCAGAAAGGACAGGACAGGTCACACAAGATGACCAACGTACACCTTATTAGCAATCACAAGTGCAAATGAAATCAATCAATTTGATGAAGTCACATAAAAATGCATTAGAGAATATATTAGTTTCAAGTTGAGCAGTTTGTGGACAGCATAAAGCCACTCTGTGGCACTTTAACTCAGCAGTTACTTCAAAATTTAGCTCCTGATACTATTAACATAGACCAAAATGCAAAAAATGGAGACTGGCATTTTTTCATTGACAAAATTGCTTCCAACTCATAACAGCAGTTTCAAATATTGCACCGATGAGGAATTACTCTGAAGATCTTGCACTCAAATTACTGCATTTCAAAAATCACATGATCTGGTCCAATTTCTGGTTATGAAACTTTGTGCCAAGGTGCTCAGCTAAAACACATCCAGTAAGAAAACAGCAAGGTTTGGTTTGGAATGCATGCAAAATTTCACTGATTCTCATGCTCTGGAAAAAAATCTCAATAAAAAACTAAAAAGGATGAAAAAAATATTTTAAAAAAACATAAACAGTATTTTTAAAATATAATGCTTTCACTGGCTATGACTACATGCCCATTAAAAAAACAAGTCAAATTCCATGAGATACCGCTTTCAGTTGAAAGAGTAGATGAGTATTGGTGAGCAAATAGAAAACTGCTGTCAGCTTCTTGTGTTATGACAGCACACAAAAAACAGAAAATTCAAAGAAGAACACTATATTCCAATCTGAAGATTATTTGAAACCTGGGAATAGCTTACAACATAAGTATATCCTCTGCAAGAACACCTCTTCTGACTTGTTTCAGTTAGAATATCTTTTCTGATTTACCCAGCAAAATAAATGGGAAAATCTTCTCATTTTGCTGTGCTGAGCAAAAAATAAACAGCCATCTTCACATGTTTTATTTTATTTTTTTCTATTACATTTGTCCCTCGTCCTTTTTGTATAACTGGAAGTAAACGGTACTGTATTATCAAACATAGTTTCAGGTTCAAACCTCAAGGTGTCTGTGGGCAAAAAAATTAAAGCAAAATTAACCTGCTCACCTGGACTTAACATAATTTTGAATATATTACTTTTTTCAATGATTTTTGATCCAACATCAGGCTAANCACAAATTCTCACTCAGCATAGCAAGAACTAGCCTATTAACTGATTAACAACTTCTGCCAAGATAGTGATACGAAGGAGCAAACNCTGAACAAGAACATTACTTACTTGTAAAGCACTTTGAACAGTTGTTTCTTCATTAGAAAAACACAACTCAAAGAAACGTTGGCGAAAAAGCAAAAACAGTATCTTTTTGTTAGATTCTGGATCTGGAAAAATGAAAAAATATAAATGATTAACAGGAACTTTGTGCAAAGCTTTTTGATCAACAGAAATTTTTCCAACACAACGGAATATCAAAGCTGCCTGCAAAATTTTTTAAATGTAGCAAATGCGGTAAGTTATAATGTATGCATTGCATACTGTGTACTTCAATCCTCAATGAGCCACTGCTGTATCATGGTTAGAAGAGAACAATCAAGCAAACACATTTTATCTAATCTAGGTAGACCTAGCTGCATAATTATGACAAATGTTTGGGTTGCAGTAAATAACAAACACTTTTGCAATCCAAAAGAGTAGCTGATAGTATAGTACATACAGCATTAATGCATAAATATATGTCCAGAAACCATTCAAGTGATCAGTGAAGTAGATTTTATAAATTTCAAACATTTACTGCATGTATATTATGACCATGTAGGCCTAAGTGCTGAAGCACTCCATAACTTTTTGCAAGGAAAAAGTGCTCAAACCTACATTGGCTGTTTACAAAAAAATAAAGTTAGTGCTGATGAAAACAATTAAGAATATAACCATTGTACAAAGAAAGAGGTATATATAGAGCACTACCTCGGTGAGCATACCATGTTTATTCGATTATAAGCCACAGCTTTTAGTTTTTTTCATCATTTTGTGTAGCTTATAATCAAGGGCGACTTACATTTTTCATTTCTTTACGTTATCAAAAGGTATAGGTGACGTTCCAGCTTTCCTTGGCTACGTATTTTCAAACAAACTCTCTTCACATTCTATGTTCTTCATCATCATGTGCACACTCCATCACAGGAGGGATTATGACAAACAATAAGGCAGTTGCAGTGGTTTAAAGCATCACTACCAGGGTTGCTGATTAAACGTGAAAAGTGCTAGTATGCGATAGTATTTGAGGCTTAGGTAACCCATGTTTAAGTGTGGCTTACATTATTTTTTAACACCATTTTGTGCAACTTACAAACAAGGGTGGCTAACAATCGAATAAATATGGTACTCTTTGACATGCACATGTGAGCAGGTTAAATGGCACTAAAGATAGGAACTACAGAACACTAAAATGAGGCATACCCAACATTTCCATGACAGGATGAAGAATCTGACCAACTGAAACCCACTTTCCTTCATGAGCAAACTCATGCAGAGTTGAAAGTGAAGTATGTGCATAACCCAGGCTCACCTAAACAAAAGAAACTACCAAATGGTCATAAGCGTTACTGTAAGCATTGTATGTACATATTATCAGTTTCAACCTCATGAACAACACTTTTACAAACTCTGCTATTAAATGTGTGGGTTAGGATAGGCAAACAAAAATAGTAATTGTACTTTTGTACAGAAGACAACCTGCATCAGTATGAACTGTTGTTAATGAAATTAAGTAATAGCACATGCACTATACCCTTTTCTTTTCAACACACTCCATTAATTCTTGGGCAATTTGCACATCAATAAGTCTTTTTCTGCGACACATTTCTAACACATGATCCTTCTTGGTTTTAGACTCACACATTGAAGGAAGCTATGTTGAAGTAGCATAGTAAAAACGTCACAGGAACAAAATATTTTTGACATTTCACAAATACAATACAGATAGCAAATATCTGAACAACTTAATTAAAGCTAATTATTCAAATATATCAGATCGAACTGCATTTTGGAATAGCTTTTCTAAAAGGAGTTGTCCTTGAAGAGCCATTTATAATTGTTGCTGTGTACCATCAGTAAGGGTATTTAAAACGATGCTTTTAAGCAGTGAACATCAAACATCACATGCTTACATGCTTTAATTTCTTTAGTTTTAGGGCACCTTGTCTCCATCTTGTTCTTATGCAACATTTTGCAACAGCACTAAATATATAGCTTCAGCAGTAAACTATGAAGTCTTATGTATTATGCTGCATTTTAACTAACAAATTGCTGGTCGAAACTGCAACTAAATTTAACAGACTTTTTCAATTATATTAGAATCAGTTGTATGTGATATATCATAATGAAAATGCAGTCTCATCACAAGTTATTTTGTAAAACGTGCCTGCCGACATAGCTCATATAAACCCAGCAGTTCAGGTACTGCAACACAAAACATTGATTAAAGTGAAATACAACCAGCAATCTTTATTACAGGCTATTTGGACACAAATCATCTTACCCCACTTTCATTTTCCAAAGCATCTGCTGAAGAAATCAGCCCACATGACTGCAGATATTCCAAAATTAGTGTAACAACATCAGAATCAGCTATAACAACCTCCATAACTAACTGTTATTAATCAGCTTACATATACTTAGTCTTTTGATTCTGAAACAATCATTACTCTGCAATGACAATACCCCTACAGCAAAGATTTAAACATTACATTCAATTACTAAAATGCAGCTAATGATTGACTGTAGCTACCCGCCATCTAATTTTTGCACTAGTAAGCAAATGCACCATGCACTAGAAAAAATGAAAAAGACAACACTGCAGTGAAAAAAATCATATTTGCAACTGAAAATTTCTAATAATTTTATTTTATATTCAAAATGTCCTTAATTTACTGACAACGAAACAGCACTGGTGGTGCGAAGTCAACCAATATGCATAACAGCTATAGTTTGAATACCATTTCATCAGGAGTTGCAAAGACTTATGACACAATATAAAAGCTAGTCGCTGCAGTGTTCAAGCCACATGCAACTTTTGTACAATAAAAATTAAGTCCGGATAAGTAGCAAGGTCAGCAGTCAAAGTTGAGTGATCAAAACAAATTGAATAAAAAAAATTTTAGAACAGCAAAAAACAGTAGTGATGCACTTATGCAATTCACAACAAACACAGTTGAGTTTAAAAAACTTGAGTTTAATTTAAAATAATGAGCAGTTTGTCACAAGCCAAAAGCTAATATGCATCAACAATTTNGTTCAATTTTTTCCACCTAAGTATCTTCACCACACCAAACCATACCTGAGTCTAAACATATAAGCATTGATAGCATTGTTTTGAAAAAACATGGTGTTAAAGGAGTTTACAACAAAAGTTTCCTTTTAACATGACACGCGTTTAACAACAATAACCATGAAATAGCCTAGATCAGTGTGGTCCAACTACAGGTCCATGGTCCGCACGTGGCCCACCGCAGCGTTTTCAGTGGCCCACGGAAGCATTCAGGAAAAACCTTCAAATCTGAAACTTATTGAAAAGCTATGAGGTGACAATTGTCTCACTGAATTGCTTGCGCTAGATAAAGTGCATTTGCACAAGAACAATAAATAATACCTTTTCTGTGTACCATTATTGTTTTTGTTTTATTTATGTATTTTATGATCAAATTAGAAGGTACAGCCTGCTGCTAACCCTCCGCTGGGGCACCTCTCTAGATAACCTCATTTTTTTGCAATTTTTCAGTGCCTCGGCATTCGTTGTCTTGAAGAATACGTCTGGCGCAATGAAATCAGTATCACCAAATAAATCTGTCTATCTATCTGCTAAAGGCAGCCTTCTCAAAGTGGCCCCTGAGCCAAATTAATTGCCCATCCCTGCAAACTGTAGAGAGCTTTAGAAACTAGTCAGCAAAGATAGATTTCCCAAACTGAAAGATCTTGCACTAACAATGCACTTGATGTTTGGAAGCACCAATGTGCATGATAGTAGCCTACATTTTCTATACTGTACTCTGAAGCAAGTCAAATCTCTAAGATGAAATGGTAAGCAAAACACTGAACGATAATCTCTGACCTGCTAGTTGCTACCACTAAAACTGGTATTGATAAAGGAATGATACAATGTTAGAGAAGCCTCGACTACAAGCATCCCACTGATACAGATTTTAAATAAATTGGAATTTCTTCCCTGATGCACTAACATATCTTTCCTTTTTCAGTTTTAAATGTTGTGAATGTATTCAGGGTTCCTACCCTTTTTTAAAATCTTTTCCATACTTTTTCAATACTAAATTTTAAAAAAGTTCAATACCATTAAGTCTCTTCATTTTTTGAAATTCTTAATCATGAAACCCAATTTTGCACATTGCATAAATAAAGAAGTGCTTTGTCTTCAGTAAGATTCTGCTCAGATACTTCAAATTTCTTTTCCATTTAGAATTTCCATACTTTTTCAATACTAAATGTATATTTTGGCCAATTTCAATACTTTTTCAAGGTCTTGAAACCGATTTTGAAATTCAATACTTTTTCAATACGTTCAATATTGTGTGGGAACCCTGTGTATTGTTTAATACATCATTTTGTTGGAAGTGGCCTGCAACTTGTCACGTTTTTGTAAAATGGCCAGTAGGTCAAAAGTATTTGGACCATGCTAGCCTAGATCACTAAACAAAAATTTTGAAAATATACTCGTAGTCATTGCACAAGCAAATAAAGTTTTACAATTGTTTTGCAAAAAACAACTTATCAAATCAAATATTGACTTTGAAAAAACTGTATCAAATTGCTATGATTAAACATTTAAAAGTAAAGATTATATGGTTGTTAATAAGCAATATGCTTCCTATGGATTTTATACTGCATTATCAGAGAAATAAGCAAGGTACAGAGTCATCTTTTTTTTCTATATCATTATGCATTTCAATAACTTTGTTTACCTTATATGTAGTTTATGTCTTGCAAACATTGATGCCCTGATGAGTACAAATACATGTAAAAGCTATGGTAATACCATAAATTAAAATCATGGAATTAACATCTGCGCAACTATGTCTAACATGGTCAACGATGCCACAAAATTTGATTTTTGCTCACAACATTCAACTCTGGAATAACTGACAGTACTAGTAGTTAATTTTCTGTAATTTTGCTATAAGAGTAAATAAGAGCACCATTACTACACTTAGCATTCATTCTTATTTGCAAACTGATTTGCTGGTAGTCATTTATAGTGTAATATATGTACAGTACAATAGTCTTATATGTTATAACAACACCCCTAAAAAAAATAAAAAGCAACAAGGTATAAGCTGATTTTAACCATGGGATGAAAAAATTGATTAATTCTAATTGCAGCTCCATGCTGTTTTAAAGCTTTGTGACCAGGGACAGACCACCAGTTAAACTTGCAAGTTAATTTTTTTTAAATCTGAAAACAGATTTCTCTCAGCAGGTTATTTAATGACTTGTATTTCCTTATGTTTTGACTAGTCTCCTTCAGTGCCACTAGTGTAAAAAAAACAAGCAAATAACTTGTTTAAAATTTGCCTGAAAAATAAGCCCAGCTTAGATCTGATAGCTACAGCATTTGTGTACATATCATCCATAAATTGATTTTTCCCTTAGGCCAGGGGTATCCAAACTGTTTATCAGAGGGCCACATAAGATAGGAAATGACTACGGATATTCCTGGCCTGACACAACTCAAATAAAAGGGTCAGTTTGTCATTCAAACCACATGGATCTCGTAGCCTAGGTGTTATGCGTTATGGCTACTATGCCAATGGTTTTCAGTTTGACTCTCACCTTGCCAACTTTCGTTTTTTTTTCTTACTTTTTTTCAGGCTTACGTGTTACCTTCAGGGGTTAGTATTAGGTTAGGGTTAGCATTAGGTTAGGGTTAGCGTTAGGTTAGGGTTAGCGTTAGCGTTAGGTTAGGGTTAGCGTTAGGTTAGGGTTAGCATTAGCTTAGGATTAGGTTAATGTTAGGTTAGGTTAGCATTAGCTTAGGGTTAGGATTAGGTTAGGGCTACGATTAGGGTTAGGTTTAGGGTTTATCTTTTAC
>JGI24158J21664_10006921_pt1 | contig 15003 bp, 10 predicted proteins | sample Ectturendosymbi3_FD_21664 | JGI IMG/M metagenome (IMG submission 21664) | reverse complement strand
TAAGCTATAAAGTGCGTTATCAGAGTGGAATTTTGCGATAGTCTTGAAATGAAGTTTACATCACCATTAGGTGGAATACAGCAGGGCGGTGTGTCAGAAACAGCTGCGACAAGCTTTACTCCTTGTTTTGCTTTCGGTTGCTGATTACAAGCGCTTAGATACAGCGTTAGATTAATCATGGACTGTCAGTAACCCAAACCTTACTGCTTTGAATAAATTCGACTAAAAGCTGATAGGATAGGTTCCTCAAGCAGTTACGTTGATTTGCACCGACGCATTTATCTGGCTTACACACCAATAGTTTTCTTAACCTGAAAAATTATGGCGCAACTTTTGGAATTGGGGGGGAAATTGGCCCCATTTCCCCCCTGGCTACGCGCCTGGTAGGCACGCGCCAGAAGAAATAGGAGAACCCGGAGTTTGCAAATCTGAGGCCCGAGCATAGTCTACTAGCCCACAGCTTTTCATTTGGAACCTATATGAAACCAGCAGTTGGCTAGATAGCGCGCTGTCTCCAAACTATTTTCATGTTCAGAATACCCCCTTCCATTTCGAAGGCCAGAATCGACACTAGATGACGGTGTAGGAAAGAGCTGTTAAACTGTGAGCCTGAATCCATCTACCAGTTATCTGTCAGTAAAAAAAACAAGATTAACGTTGCTTCGATTAGTCAAGTTGAGGTTCAACGCACCGTTGGCAAGTCGAAGCCGTCACGGGGCATTAGACAAGACTTTAAAGATAAAAAAAATGTTTAATTGTGGTGAAATGAGTGAAAATCTTCTCGGAGTTCTGGCCAATCATAAACAAACATTTAAGGATAACCCTCACTTTTGAAATCCCGAAGCTTTTTGAAACAAATTTTAATATCGAAAAATTTCCTCATAATGGCTTATGACAAGCCGACAAAATCGGTTGGCAGTGGTGCCAGGATTGGCTGAGCAGGTGACCCATACGCTCTTTCGCCAACCCTTTGTGATTCAAGCATGTTAGAACACATCAGTTTGCTAAAAATCTGAAGTTTTTGACATTTTTGTATTCTCATCAGCATGTAATGCATTTCTGCCCTTTGATGTTACTCTTTTCTTTCTTGTTGCATTTGTGTTATTTCGTGATTTGAGTCACAAAAAGCATGAATAAACCATTGCCATTCAGTTTCAAAATATATATTCAACTGTGGCATTTGCTGCAATTCTTTTCTCCATGTTTCAAATATACATCACTAAATTGGCGATCAAGAGCATACGCGTACAGAAAACCACCGGCAACATCATCTTGTTTGTATGGCAGAAGAATGTTCTGTAGAGTCTATCAATGAAAAAGGAAAGTTTCAGCACAAATTTACACCAGCAACTACTGTAGTGTTGCAGACTGCCAACAATAGATGCTTGTAAGGCATGTGGAAAATCAAAGAATGTTTGTCAGCGGCAACTGTCGCCACGTGTTTGCGTGTGACACAACATTAAAAACAACAAACAAGCCCTTGCTGTGGATGACTTAAGCAAAAAAACGCTCTTGGCGATTATTATCAAAGTCCAGTTCATAAACATCCTCAGGCCTGACGCTGAAGTCCTTCGCACGCGACATCGGCAGCTATCGCGTTTACCGAAGTAATTGTGTCGCAGGTTGCAAATCAGTAAAACGCTGGGAGTGGTTTGCAGCGCGTTTTCTGACGGAGTGCTTGCACGAGAGAACCAGACAATCAGACACCGGCGCAGACGTGGAATTGTCTCGTGCTGTGAGATTTGAACGCGGCTGGAAATTAAATCCGCTTGGCCTGCGCGATGTGGCGTACGATAGAACGAATACTTTCCTAAACACGTTTGCCGTTGTCTCTTCCTGTTATTCAGCAACCGGAAGCCGACAACTTATCATGCGTTCAGCGCTCTTAGAAGGATTAAGAAGTTTTGCAGACGTTGTCACAGTGTTAGTTGTTTCATAAGTGCAAACGAAACACAAACATTCAGTGAGAAGTATGCCTTTGGCCACCGATAACCTTGCATGTCCTGATTTAATTCCTGGCGAATGAAGCCTCGGAGCAGTGAGTGTGAGGGAAAATGAAATCTAGCGTTACACTTGTTGTCAACATTGCTGACATTCAAGCCTTTTGTAAAGAAAGCAATGCTTGAACGCAATTTCAGTTGTTTCCTTCAACTGTCGCATTTCACTTATTCTTTTTTTGTTTAAATGTCGCATTTCATTGATTCCTGATGATGGCTTACGCACAAGCGGAAACGTCGAATAAAACTATGTTTTCGATTATTGTGGCTGTTTTATTTGCAACAAGAATTTCAGTTGTGTTTTCTGAATTTGCAAGTTAAGAAATGCAAATACACTCTTTATGTCATGTCAAATTTGAATATTTGTGCTAGAATCGAATAAGCCAAGGAACCCAAACCGTCCAGAATTAAGAGGAATATTTAATGAGACTTACGAATAGCATTGTTGGCTGTCTACGTAACGTCTGCATCCATTATGCGCTGTAAACGCTAACGATTTTCATCACCTCTGTTAACTTGAAAACCTGAACTTTCGCTGGTTAACACCAAAATCTGTGCAAAACTGACGAAGTGTGGGGTTGCGACAGAGGCGAAAATGTACTCATGTGAGTTAGCAAGCTTACGCAAGCTGGGTCGCGAGGTTTTTGGCTATTTTGGTTCGCTGGAAGAAAATCAAAGGTGTTGTCAGCTGAGCCTCACAAGACATCTACATATGCGCAGATGAAGCCAAACCATCACTTAATTTGGGTTTTCAAACTAAACCCGTGCATGGCAAATGTACAGTAAATGTGCGACATTCCATCTTCTTGAGAGCGTACAGGTCTGAACGAAGACCGCGGAACCCTGGAAGCGAATCTGAATTATTTTCATGAAGCTTTCAACTATTTTTTGAGGGTCTGATCCATCACCCCATTTTCTTAATCTTTCAAGAGAATAGTTTGTGTGAAAACACCAGTTAACAAAATTTTTAATTCAAGTCTAATCATGCTTTTGCAACGACCGGCGTGAACTCAACTTCAGTGTTTTTATTTCCATTGTATTGAGGCAAACGCTTTCAGCATTTACTGCTCCGCGCCGGAGAAAAGAGCGCAACGCAATCTCTGAATGCGGAAAGTGACGTTTTAAAAGTACTAAAACGCGCGTGACGGTCAAAGGTATGTTCGCTTCATAAACAAATGACACCAACGCAGTTATTTAGTTCCTCCAAATAAGCCACTGGTCGACAAATGTATCATTTGACTAAAGACAAAGGTATTAGTGGACTAAAGACGCCGTTTACATAGTTAGTTCCCAAAGCGTGCGTTGACATCGCGCTAAGTCTACAAGTCGTGGATCAAACTTAGTCAGGATTAAATCTCGCTTCTCACTGACCTTTTTTTCCGAAAATACGTCAACACCACATTTACTTCGAAAAGGAGTTTTTCCTTTTAGTTTTTTAACGTTTACAATTCCTTGGCGACATTGCGCTTTCGTTCAAGCTTGCACACAGCACGACTCCAGCGTTGTTTTTGTACGATAACCTGCGTTTGCGCTGCAAACAATGCGACGTTTTCGTTTCTGTTCCGCTTCTATTTCGAACAGATGAATGTCTACATGACAAAGAACATCTCTGATCGGATTTTTTTCGAAGCATGAAGTATTTCCGACCAAACCTTTAACAACAGTAAAATAGCCCGTTGACGAGACGCTGCATCTTGAAATGGTCTGCACTAAGATATAACTGGCTGGCACAAACACCGAGACTAAGTGGATGCCTTGGCGATAAATCCAACACGATACAAATTACTTGCTTAGTTATTCAGAGGTGAAAGAATGTTAAATTCACCTGTGTATCGCTGCATTAAGAGGAGATTGTTTCTTGGTGATAGCGGGCTGAAAGAATTTCTAATTTATTTTTGCTTCCATTTGCGGTGCGAATCGTTTTATAATTGATTTTTATCCACTTTTGTGGAGCTGAACGAAAGCTATACTGACCAAAAGTCACTTCGGTACAGTTAGTCATTGAACCAAAACAACATTGCAACACTAGTTTGAGGGCCATGTCTGCTTTCTTCACAGATGAAAAAGCAGACATGACCCTCACAGTACAGTTTCGTTAATCGTTGGATTAATGAGTGAGCGAGGACCGAACTCCTGAAACGAGAATTGATGCGTAAAGTAAATTCTGGTCAGTTGTTACTTGATCTTGTAAACGAGTCGTAATTTTCAAAATGTTCTCATATAATATTCAGGACATTTGTAATAATCTTCGCCATAACTTCACATGTATTAACGCAAGTGTTTCAACGTTTTACATCTATCTACGAATCATGGGAATTGTTAGTCGGGGAGTCAGTCGGGTGAGATGCGTCGATACCACCATAAATAAGATTTGAGATTTTCGTCCTCTGTACAAGGTGAATTTTTGGTCCGTGGCGTACATGTTTATCGTACTCAAAAACGGTTCTTGGCTCACCATGCATTCTAAAGTTTTGCCAAAATTTAACAACGACTGTACGGGCATTAGCCGTTTTCAAAACTTGGAAAATATATCGCAAAGTGGCTCCATTTCATCAGACTACATGGAATGCTGCACAGCACTTAGTCTGTTCAAAACAGATTTGTGATCCACTGGAAATGTCGTCTTGGCTCACTGCTGGGCCATGGCCCTAGTTTGGAAACCAGTGCGCTGGTAGATAGAAAAAATAAGTGCAGTCCGATGTTTTGAATTGGTGTGCATCTTTTCTAATTTTTAGATTTTCATTTAAAGCTTCGTACCAGTATCGTGGCACTGACCTCCACGTCGGTCAGTTAATGCAAAGAACCTTGGAAGTTGGGCCAGTACACAATGCAGCACCGTTGCACGGTCATGGCTGCTTCTCTTACAAATCTGGCCCTCTGCACACGGCAGCGCTCCCAGAACCCGCATAGGCAACGGAGAACGATGGCCTGCGGCACGCGTGCCACACTTGGCACGCCAAGCATTTTCTAATGGCACGCAGAAGCCCCATGTTTCACATATCGATTTTGTTATGATTCACACAGAAGGTTTACTGACCTTGACTTGTGTAAACATACGTATGTTTTTGGCACTCTGAATGATTTGAAACCTTTAAGTCGGCGCACAGTTAGCAAAAGGTTGCCGATCCTGAAGTACTGAAGTCTTTCACTCGAGAAGTAGTCGAATGGCGTTGTCAGGCGTTGACCATCAGGGACGCTGGAGCAGCGATAGGGCAGGGGGTGGCAGTAAAATAGCTGAGGTCAATGGAAATTGAGAAAAAACAAAAAATCGTTACCAATTATGTTCGTTTCTGTTCGTCAACAGCGGTGACCTCAAAAATACTAACAGAAATGATAAAAAAACATTTTGAATTTTCTGGGTGCGCGAATAATAGCAATAAATTTGTTTCTAGTCGATCTTGATAAACCATGAAATTACCTATGATACTGTTATGAAAAGGCGTCTCCGCCCCCGTTGTCCCTGCAGAAAACAAGTTTTGTGAAAGACGTACTAAACCACACGCATATACTTTCCTCACAAAGGACTTGGCATAGGCGTAGCCAGGGGACCCATGGGGCCACGCACCCCCAAATTTTTAGCATATCTAGTCATTTTGTGTTTTGAGAAGCGATGTCCCAAACAAAAAAAACTGTTGCTTGCCTAAAATCAAACATTTTGGCCTAAAAAAATTTTGGGTTGGCTAAGCCGCTGGTTGGTACCCAAGTCAAGTTTCAGAGGTGATTTGAAAGATCTACTGTTACGTGATAATTGAACTGTGCAAGTTGAACTCCTTTGAATATTTAGAGTATTTGTTTTTACGTAATAAATTACGCACACTGTATACATTACGTACGTTACTGGAATACACACGTTCTTGACTCTCAGTGTAGTAATTTCGCGAACTCTTTCAGTGCGTTCTTTGCTGTTTGTTCGTGGACGACTACCAATAGTTTAGTAACAGCCAGAGTGTGGGCGGACGAATAGTCCACAGCTAGGAAAGGGAAAAGCGATTAGAAGTCCTTTCACATCTGATCAGCCTGCGGCAGGGCCCAAGGTAATGAAGTTTTGTCGCAATGCCGTTGATCATTTTTGTCGAAAAAGTAAGATTTGCTTTGTTTCTGTATTTACGCGGCGTGCTTTCCAGTCCGTTGTAACAAAGTCATTTTCACGCTTTACTCACTCCCCAACCATGCCATTGTGACGATGACGCCGCTGTGCTCGCCAGCCATAAGAGTGGTTCGCAAATCCGCAAATGCGGTTACGTTACGGATCACTGCATTAGAACAAAGCAGTGTCAGTCACGGTTAAATTCGATGTTTTACAAACTCGGAGCTATGTCTGTTGACAACAAGTAGTGTTACGATTACAAGCCTGCAAAACTCAGAAACGTCGAAGAGGCAAATTGATCATCATAAATTCGTCGCGGGTCGCAAAAGCTTATTTCTTTGTAGTTGGGAAAAAATTCTGGAAAGACAATTAGTTCGGGCTTTTGCAACATTTTCTGCAATTGCGAAACCTCTTGCGGGTCACACGTTTTGCAAGTCTGCTTTAGAAGAATACTTGTACGCATAAAATTCATGCCACGGTCAGTTACTTATTAGCCAATCTGATCTTACGGTGCGTTACTATCGCATAAGTCATCGGTGTTGTTTTTGACACACAGCGTTGTACGCAAGCCAAGGACTTCGTATTTGCTCTTCGTTGAGTAGGTGTGTTACCACGATACGAATAGAATTCATGCTAGCAGCGTCTTGTTTCCACCACGGTGTAGTAAGTGTCATGCGCGCTGGAATGAAGTTCTTATTCTTCGCTTGACCTTTGAACCAAGCTGGAAGTCGCTAACGTTAGGTTTTACTGCGGTAGAGCATTGGTCACAAAGCAAATCGAATTTTGGTCGAACCTGTCGGGATTTCCTCATGCGCTCGAAGTATTTTGTTGCTAGGATTTTCACGGTGCCCAAAAGAATTCAGGTCAGCGGGCGTATCAGAATGTTCCATTGTTCGAAAAAAAAGGTTTCAGTGTTCCCTCTAAGAAAATTTTACATTGAGCAAGTCTTATTGCGCATGCAATTTCGTAACCGTGCAGAGACGCAACCAATGAAATGTTTCAACCTTTCAAGGGCTATACCATATACATACCATATTAAATTTGGAATGTTGTAAGTGTGCAAGCATGAGATTTCACTGCGCAAATGCTCTGTAGATACTGGGTGTTTGCGCAGCTGCGCACCTTAGCGGGAACGCTGGTAACTCCCCTTCTGCTCTGTGTCCTCCACCTATCATCTTTCACGAGCTTGGTCGTGATCAAAATGCTGCAACGCCACGCTATCTGTAGTGGCGTTTCCAGATACAAACTGCAAGCCGCTAAAATTGACTACAGCACCTGAAGCTTGGTGTTTCAAAGTAATCGGCAGCTATCAAGATTTCTGAAGTCTCAAAATCGCCTCATAAACGGTACAACGGAAGTCGTTCCAATTAGTTTTAATTTACCCCTGAGCGGGGTTTTTCTTCTCCGTGAAAGACGATGGACTTACGCATATTTTCTTTCACTCTTTAGTGCCAGTCTCGGGCGAGACTACCTGCGTGTTGTTGGTTGCCAACCCCTGGTCTACTGCTCAGGGGAAAGTGTGTCTCTTTACCTACTTTTTAACTGCGCACTAAAATATCGGCTTTTGTTTATTGCTTTTATTTTTGAACAGCTTTAATCAAACTTCCACAATAAATTATGTTATTTTGGGAGGCTAGCTAACGCACCAAGGTTTCAAATCTTTTTCAACATTTGAATGCAAGCATTCTGTTGTGGTGAATAATTGCAGTCGCATGACTGCACCTTCATCTAAATACAACAATCAGTAGACTGTTGCAAAGTAGGATTGTTCGCATATGAAAAATGCAGTTTTCGCTAGATGAATTGTAAACCTATCGTAAATGCAAAGTGCGGGACGCAACAGCTATGCCGAAAGATAATTAATCAATGCCTGTTTTTGATGCTCAAGTGACGACGCTGAATTCAGTCGCAAACGCGACGAAATCGACAGAAATTAAATGAAGATCATTTAGAAAATTTTGAAGTATTTGTGATGATGATCACAATTGCAGTCAGTAAAACTACAGAAGAAAACAACATTCTAAAAAAGCATTCTTTACACTTAAAACCATTCGCAAATATACGCAGGTGAATCTGAAGATCAAGCATGAAAACAGCAACGCGAGAAGCAAACAATCTGATCTATAGCTGCGTGTGTACACCATGTTTGTTTGCATAGGCTGAGTGAAGTAAGTCGGACATATGTTGCTGATTAGATAGGAGTGAGAGCGGAAGAGTTTCTGCCCCCATCCTTCAAACGCGTTGGCTTGAACAGGCAGAATGTTGAGACTCAGAGAAGAAAGACCAGGTAAGAAAAAAGTGCAAAGCAATCGACAGGGTGCAATCACGGTTTAACAACGTTATTCCTTGCTGTTGCTAGTTCCAGGGTTGCAGAGTCGGAGTCTCAAGGAATCGGACGTTTTCGGGTGGAGTCCGATTCCTAACAACACCAGGAGTCGGACTTAGAGTCGGATTTTTTGTCCGACTCCGACTTCGGACATCGAATTGGATTATTTTCTACATCACACTCATAAGTTTGGAATTCCTGTGGAAACTGCACAATTTCTTTTGAAACTTTTGTTGAAACAAAGAATTCCTGTTGTGTGCTACAAAATTTTTGACAGCCAAACTTCATTCACTTTATGTTAAGGACTCGGAGTCGGAAATTTTGGAATGGTCGGAATCAGAAATTTTAGCTTCGACACCGCAACCCTGGCTAGTTCTAAATCAGTTATGTCCAACCCGCGGCCCGCATGCGGCCGAGGTGAGTGTTTTGTGTGTCCCAGTTTAGGTTTTCGCAGTGGTATAAGTATTCTACATACTAATAACCTATCCTTGTTTTGATAATCCTGAATTTTACATTTTTGATGCAGGCCGTCTTCAGTGCCACTTTATCACGTCTGTTACCATTGCAGTTACGATTCGAACACTTTCAGTATATTAGTTTGTTAAGCTAAATTTAGTTTGCTAAGATCAAAGTAAGCCATTGAATGTGCGGCCCTCAATAATATGTCATTCAATGTGCGGCCCTGGTCAAGATAGTGACATACTTTTTGGCTCAGTAAGCCATTTGGATTGGACATATATAGCTGTTCTAAATTAACGCGACTGCGAACAACCAACCCTGCTTGCCAAGTCCATTTCTTGGCAACAAGGCTTAGAGTGACGTTCACGCTTCAGAGCATGGACTGGAGCATCTTCCGTATGTCAATGATAAGCAGCCTTTTCTTTTTTTCAATACCGCCCACCCGCAGCGTACTGCGCTTTCAACTGAATTCAGTTATTGCTCAGTGCGGCGAATTAAAGAGCTTCTCGTAAAATTTGTATTGAGCGATTTTTGCATTTCCTTGATGCAGTTATTTCGGCTCTTCAAACAAAAAAAATGATCATTTTCGTGAAAATCGTGTGACAGTCATGTTTCAACAAATGAAATGACGGCTGCAGGTTACTTCGATATTTGCAATTTACCTTGGAAACTATTACCCACACCGTTTGATCAAAAGTTGAAGAACGACAATGCAACGGCCAACGTTACACAGTGGTTTCAGTGGTCGGCCTTCGTAATCACTCAAAAGACTTCGTAAGCTTCGTGGAAACTTCTTTTATATAATTGGGCGACATTCTGACAGTTTCACCATCAGCGGTTGGAAGCTTGAATAACCCATCGCATGATGAGCGTGAACTTTTCACCAGCTGCAGGCATGACTAATCGTCAAACCGGATGTGAACAAATTTTGCACCGGATGTGAACTGTTCTGTCGCCGAAAACGTCAACCATTGCAATATTTCTTACCCAGCAACATTTCCTTTATTCATCAAGCACCGGAAATGCTGCTCGTTGTCAGGATAACCTTAGTTGATAATTGCCGACGCAGATTGAAAGCCCAAAATAATTTCCTTTAAGTATGGCTCAAGGCTTACAATTACCATTTTCTGAAAGCAATTCTGAGACAAATCTGTTTGGAGATTAACTTATTTTGAAACCATTCAACACAAATTAATATCGAGAAGAACGTGAAGTTAATGAATCGTGAAAACCACCAGATACAGTTTTTTGCTGCGAACATCTTATGGCTTGTACACTTATAAAGCGACAAGCGGTCTTGCTTACTCCTAGTGTGTAACTTGATACAGCTCCTATGCTCCACACGACACTGGAATATAGAATCTCGCTCGACATTCTGCACTCAGGTGAATTACACAAACCAAAATAGAGAAGGTAAAGCTTTAACGCACTTGCCTCAGTGCATATTGCTTGTACCTTATCGCCACATTTCAAAATTCAAACGCTTTTTCAAACCAGAAAACATAAACCCACGAAAATTCGATCATTGATGTTTCTATTCGCACAGCTATAAACAGAAGGGCTCATACTAACGCAGAACGGTTTCATTCCACTCTACTTTTACCAAGGCCTCTAAATCAAAAACGTTGCAAACACGTCAGCGTTTTCCCCCAAGAAGGTACGGAAGAGTTCTGTTCTTCATGCTGAGCATTTTCTCGTTTTCTGCACATCCTCCTCGGAATGACAAAGACCGAAAAGAGTCACGCACCTGTGACGTTGGTTGTCCCAGCTTGAAGTCTGTCAATCAATTGTGACTTGGGCCTTGCGCGAGCTGACTTCAGTTGGCCAGATTTGGGACCTTTGCGCGAAAGCCGCAGACCATTAGATTGCAAATGTAAAGCAGCGGCCCTGCAAAGACGAAGATAACGTAAAAAGGCTTGAAAATAGACTTTTGAAGCTAAATAAGCCAACGACCAAAAAAGTGTCGTAAGCACGAAACATTTCATGCAAGCAGGAATGATTTAAGGGAAAGTGCTGGAAAAACTCATGTTGAAACCAACAACTGACGTTCTCAAGCGATAATGCTCAATTTCCGTAATGCTATCGGGCGAATTACTCAAGCGAAAATACCGTAATTGCAGAACCGCTGTCAAAAACGAAGCACTTGCCCGCAATTCATCAAGGCGCGACATTGCTTTGGCGACACCCCAGAAAATCGTAAGTCGCTCGATTGCCGTAATGTCTTGCTCACGAAGTCGCTACGGGAACGAACGAAGAAGCTGTGAGCGTAACGCTGCCATTCTCTCGGATCGCGCTGATCTTCTTTGTCAACTGTAACCTGTCAAGAATAATCTGGTAATGCAGGGTTCGCCAAACATGCGGCCCGCGATGCTGTTTGGGAATTTTCAAATAATTAACATTTCCGTTGTTTAGTTCATTCACCGGTATTTAAAAGTGCTCGGCTAGCGCGAGTGGACAAGTTCCTTTTAAATGAACGTAGAGACGGCTAGAAATGATTTTCCTGAAACTCATGATACCTTTCGCAGGATATAATATGCAAAAGCTGTTTCTAGTAAGGTTCAGGTACGTAGAACTGTCGCCAGAAAGTCTACAATAGGGAGGCTTTACCTTTGTGCAGAACAGAACCGTCGCCAGAAAGTTTTCAATAGGGGCGCTTTGGGTTTATGCGGGGGGGGCTTGACATTCTAAAAATTGACAACAACTCAACTGATTTGTAGTGTTTCATGCTTCAATTCGGGGGGGCTTGGAGCTTTGTTTGGGGGAGCTTAGCCTTCAAAAGCCCCCCCTTGGCGACGGGACTGGTGCAGATTATAAAATTTGACAAAACCTCCACTTATTTATAATGTCTTATATTTCAATTTGGGGGGGGATGCTTGGAGCTTTGTTTGGGGAGGCTAACTGCATGTACCGCCACTGTTGCGTCAGCGTCATAATGGGGTTCTCGGGTTACTTTATAAGTACTCATTTGGCCCTCGGAGCAATTTGAGTTTGAGACTCCTGAGGTAATGAGTGGTGAACGACGTGCGATTGTTGAAACACTTGCTGCAGCCACAATGCTGCGTCGCCCTGAGCCAACCAAAGTGAGAGTCGAACTGATGACCCTCTATACAACAGCGATTCCCACTCGACTAGGTTCGCTCTGCTGTTACGAAGTCAGCGTTACACCATGAAGCGTAATCATCTCGCCACATGCCCTAAAACACTGTTTTAAGACCGAGTAATTATCGCAATTGATTGCTTTAAAACACCGAAAACGCTCTCCAATAGACTGCGCCTTGTAGTTGGGTAACTAATCTAAGCACCTTTGTTCAGTCAATGGCTCAGTCTACATGATGTCGTTGTTACTTTGCAAAACTAGAGAACGACTTAGATCAGTGACGTCAACTCGAATGGGGACACGTGGGGACAGTTTTTTCTCAAACCTAGTCCCGTGCAAAACAACGTTCAAATAGTTGCTGGCATTGAAAAAAACTTCGTTGTTACAGAATGCACACTAGTAACGAAATGTCGTCAAGATCAGATAACAACGCTGTAGTTAGACTACTTGGGTACTTAAAATTAGTTAATATTTTCTGACAGCAGTAGGCAGGAGTGAATAAAATTGCAGATTTAAATTGTTACGACGTAAACTCGGTCTATTGTGATACACGGCAAATAAAAATACGCAATTAACGTAAGCCTAATTGCTTGCGTGTCACTTTCGATCCTACGGCGTGCCACTTTGGACATGCGTTCCCTGCGCAGCGCAACTGCATCCCCGACTTAGATCAAGTCGCTTCAGAAAGAAGATGTTACATAAATTGCGTTTTCAAGGTAGAACGTGGTTTGCCGACCATCTACACGCAAAATGTTTGCTTTCATGGGGCCTCATATCTATTCTGTGAAGTCAGAAACTAAGCTTTTTCTCTTCGCGAGCGTGACGTTAGACCATACGCTTCTTTTCGCTTCATCTGAAATGTGCCGCTGCAGTGGTTCTCAGTATCTGGTCTTTAAGCGTCGACCTCGTTACTTCAAGCCTTTTTCTACTTTTGATCTGCGATTAAAAACTGTTTTAGGCACTTTTATGAACGAGCGGTGGTTTTTCAATGCCTAGAACTTTTCGCAATACATTGCAGGCAATAGACCGTGGGGTCACCCCACCTCAGGTCCGAACCTAACGGAAGCATGGGAATCGGAAGGATTTTTTCCTGGGAGTGGATTTTTCCAGAGGTATCCGTAAAGATTTTTCCAGAGGGGTGAGAAAATGGTGAAATTTCATTTTTCCCTCTTGAAATTAACAAAACAACCTTGTTTTGCTAAAGATCTAATAGGAAAATGTCAAATTTTAAAATCCAGTGGGGTCCAACGACCTCCTACCTCCCTTCCGACGCCCATGGCGGTAGCTCTTTATTAGCGCTTAGCATTCGTGTTTGGTGCCCAAAGTGCTCTTTTCACAAAGCGAATGTTGTGTCTTCGCTTGTAAAGCAGAGGTTCTACGTGTGTGAGGAAAGCGGCACTGGATTTTAGCCGGGCCCTTGACTGGAAGCTGACCAAAACTGGGCAGGAACGGTCGAAGCTTCGACGTCCACGCTCCACGCGACTAGCAATAATTCTTCCAATAGCTGGTTGGGGCGGCAATAGTTCAGCGGTAAAGTGTCCGCCTCTCAACTGGAAGGTTGGGGGTTCGATCCACGACGACTGAGTGAATTGCCGTAGCGCTCCTTGGGCAAGAGCGCTCACCCCAACTGCCCCAGCAAGAAGCACAATTCAGGCTTCGGCCTGCCGCCAATTGCTGTCATCCAATTTGTAAAAACAAAAAAAATAATAGCTGGTGGTGCGATGCCTGGCAGAAAATACAGCTTGACCACGTATAGGCAACCGAATCCACTTGGCAACGTGCCGAATCCACTTTGTGATTGCACTGGGCAAGCGTATTCGGCTACACTGTGGCAAAGATCCAGAGCCAGTAGTGCGGAGCTGGCGAGGCTCCCCAGCCGCTGGTAGTAAGATTGAACGCGATGTTGTTGCTGGAAGACGGCTTGGACTTTACTCGTTGTACATGCTGTTTGAAAGACAAGGTACGGTCAAATTAGATACCTAAGTACTTCGGGTGAAAGTTATGCGTGAGTTTTCAACTGAATGGAGAGCACGCGGCCGGTGTCCCTACTGCGAAGGTAGATGATGTACACTTCTGTTTTTTGTGGAGATGGCTCGTAGGTGGTTTTGAGTATAGTAACCTGACACAGCCGGGAGATAGGCTGTCAGAGTGCTGTCAATTTTATTGAAATCATGATTCTCGGTTGCAATTGTTGAGTTGGGTTTATTTGGGGAAAATTAAGAATTTCTAAGACAAGAAAGAAACCATAGCAAGTGCAAAAACTCCAGGGCACCGAAAAAAACGGAAGGTTATCGAGTTGTTGCCCCTTGACTGGTGGATGAAGGTGTGTAGCAAGCCAAATTTACATCGAATCGTAGGTGTAGCCTATGTGGGAAGAGCTGTCAGATGATCAACGCAGTTGCGCAGGGAGTGCTGGGACGCAACCGGTCTCTCTCGGTGGAACAGGTGCTCAGATCCGTAAGGATCTGGGGCGTGGCAGAGAAAGTATAAACCCAAGCATTTCACAAATACTGTACTTCGAAGTGATGATTTGTGGCTTGGTCCGATAGCAGTGCGGTAGTCAGTGTTCATTGTTGCATCACAATTGTTGTTGTCTGTTTATTAAACACGACCAGCAAAAGCAGTGCTTGCAACAACGCAACTTACGCAAGTTAACAGCGCAGTGTTTGTGATTGGATCAGAACTACCGCGGCATGATCGCACTATCATCGGATGCGTAATGCGCACATGTGCATCTTAGCTATTGTCATGGCAACTTGTTCGTATGGAATTTACTTCGGGCGGACCGGCGGTAATCGGTTATGGACTTATAGCTTAATGCTGCTATTGTTCAGGCTAGGTTGTAGATGACCGGCTAACTTACTGCAGGCTACTTGGTGAATATGCAGAAAAATTGTGCTTTCTGCATGACAATCTTAAACTGTTGATATGGAACTACTTAGTATTGACAAATCAGTTGAGGTTTTTCATTTCATACCAATACCAGTACTTCAGTTGCAGTAACTAATGCAACTAGTTTACTTTTTTAGGGACATGC
>JGI24158J21664_10006919_pt1 | contig 15004 bp, 14 predicted proteins | sample Ectturendosymbi3_FD_21664 | JGI IMG/M metagenome (IMG submission 21664) | reverse complement strand
AAAAAAAAAAAAAAAAAAAAAAAAAAAAAAAACATTTGTTTTCGAAAATTTGCCAAACTACACATAGGCCGTTCGTGTTGCAGAACAACATTGTTTAACTAATGAAGTTGGTATTTTATTTTGAAGTGCCTCTATTGTTTCATGCCTTCCTTGCAGAAAACGAAGCGCCATGTAGCAGCAGCCCTTGTCAAAATGGAGGCAGTTGCGAAGAGGTGGCTCAAACAGAACAGACAGTTTACAGATGTCTTTGCACGATTGGATGGGACGGAGTGAACTGTCATGTCAAAGTCTGTGAGTTTTGCTTAAGAGATTATTTACAGTTCTTCACGGATGATGTTCTTAATACAAACATGTGAACTCGTTAACAAATGCCAGTAAGGATCAAGATTTTAACAGAAGTATTTATACCTCATGATAATTATTCCACCTGTAGATTACTCGATGTTCTATGAGTGGATGGAACTACAAACAACAAACATGGCAAAATCTTTTGCCGTGTTAAATTTAAATGTACGAATTTAAAGCATTGATTCTCAAACATGTTTTTCTCACATCGCACGGTTCTTTGCAAGTGGCTTAGTAAAAGCTGTGGCCTAAGAGCTGCTTAAAATTGGATTTGTAATAGAATTCAGAAACTTGGCTAGTTTTTCCGTGGTTCGGCTTGCACCTTTGTTCTTCAGGACACAGGTCGCACCTTTAGAAACCGCTTTGGTATGTTTGCGCTTTTCCGAAAATATACCGTTCAAGGCTAAAATCAGTCAAAGTCACGTTTTTTATGTAAACCAAAGAAATACTGTCACAATGCACACAAACCATCGTAGGACGTGTTTATGTGATAACCTTTTCTGTTTCGTTAAGGATTAATTTATGCTTATGTTAAGTGGGTGTTAAAGGCGCTGTTATTAGCGAGAAACCTTGGTTGTGCTGGAAATGCAGATTTCAGGAGAAAAATCTAAATTGACATTCTACACGTGATGTGTGTTTATAAAGTAACCAAATGCAAAGCACAAAAAACTATGATTACGGCAGTGTTTTTCTAACAAAAACAATATCTTATTGATATCAGTGATGGATCTAAAACTGAAGTTTGGGGGGAGAGAGAAAAAAAACGCAGTGACATTACAAATTGCTTGCAATTGCGGAAAATCTGCAGGAAGAGCACGATACTTGACATTTCGTACTTGTTCATCTTGAAATTTCGTAGGTTTTCATCAATCCAACAATTATTTTCTGAACTTTAACTTGACTAATGCACGCTACCATTGTTTTGTTGTTTGTTCTTTCTTTTGCTGCGACCTCTCGGTCGGCGAGATGTTGAATGCATTATTCACCACGAACTGGATGTGGGCCAAGAATAGCACTCACAAGTATATGGCGCGAACTATAATGATAGAATGGTCTCGTCGCGTGGTCTCTATTGTTGCTTGCTGCCATAGGGTGAAATTTTGCAAGCTTACTGATCGGGCCCTACGGTCACAACACTTTGTACATAAGGAGCAAAATAGGTCGTCAATTTTTTGACCCTACATATTCATGATTAAGTGCTTCAAAAACAAAAGTGACGGAATAACTTAAAAATGTGCCGCTTCATGTGACCACCTTGAAGTATTGGGTAATAACTGCACCAATATTCAGTGATAACTGCACCAATACTCAGCTTGTGGATCAATTTCTGGCTAATGCTCACTCAGAGGAGTCTAACCAACCTTTGAAGATTTTTGAAAAAGTGTTGTTCCATAGATTTCGTACAAATATATCTGACACTGATATTTACGTTGGAGAGCCCGGCACATGAAATATAGTACATTTGTTTTTTACCTCTTTATTGCATTTGTAAATTGAAGTGATGCTTCCTGCCTAGTTAAAGCATACCGACCAATGGCCTATCTCCAAGTACTTCGAGAAGTTAAAAGTTACTGTCATATTCATAATCTTGTTCACCGTAACACTAACAGCATGTTTAGCACAAAATCCAGTACAGGTACATATCAACGGTAGCAAATGACTGCGGCTTTTTGTGGTAAGTGGTGATGGTGGTTATCTATGATGTAAGATCGTATGGTATAGCGTTGCCTAGGGCATTATTTGACATCATGTGATTGGGAGAAAAATTACGTCAGTTTGAGGTGGATGTAACAGCCATCACGTTGAAACACTGGTGTAGGAGGCGGGGGTGCAGGGGATGCAAGCACACCCCAAAAAGTTTTGATTTGTCAAAAATTCAGAGAAAATCCTTGAAAATCTGAGCAAAAACCCTGCAAATCCGGGCGAAAATGGCGCCCGATGTTGCTTGATTTCAAAAACTGACGCACACTGTTTGCAAAAAACACGTAAAGACCTTCTTGTTTTTTTTGGAGGTCATACCAAAGAAAGGTCTTCATGATTTTGTGGGTGAAAATTTGTGGCAAAAGTACCACAAAAGCTTTTGGGGCATGTTTGAGGAAATTCTGGCAAAAATCTTTTACACCCCCAAAAATTTGCCTGCTCCTGCATCTGTGCGTTGAAACCAGTGGAAATCGTTGTGTTGGGTCATACGACAAAACACTCGCATGTGCAAATATGAAGCTGTATTTACTTTTTTCAAAACATTACACTCTCAATCCATTTTAATAGAAAAAGCAAACTCTGTTTGGAAGAATTAGCTGCAGGGCGGATAGTTTTCGCTGAGGATATGAGTTGATATATAATGCTTGTTAGATGATTTTCTGTTTTTGCCAAGCTACGGGATGTCCCAATCCTCACCAGGACCAAGGAGGATTTGTTCCTTTCGGAGCAAGCCTTGAGATATCCTGCAACGAAGGCTTCATGCTCAGCGGACCGGAAAGTGTCACATGTTTGGAATCAGGAGAATTCGATGCGCCTGTTCCGCGTTGTATAGGTAAAATGTGGAAAAGACCAGCTCGTCTCTATTTTCGTGTTTTTTTCTTGGCAGGTAAAAGATGCGAGCAACACTTCTAACCTGGATGTATTTATTTAAACCGAAGTAGACCTACAATTGTCAATAAAAATTAGTTTGTTTTCAGGTTAATTTCAGTAGGTGCTTGGCGCTTGCAACAAAACTTGATAATGTATTGATGCTTTCCAAAAAAACTGATTCGAATCCAACGAACGCTCATTCTTTCTGTTGCGTAACAATAACGCTTTGTTCAAAGCTAGCTGCTGAAATTACGTGAAGTATTTACAAATGTCCCAACTGTTTTTCCTGGTCTGACACATACAGTATCGGATCTTTGATGAAAAGACTAAATTTATTTAACTGCTAACTTCACCACATTGTTACTAAACCAGTAGCAATAATCACAGCATGAGAAAAAATAAGCCGGGTAGTTTTCCATTAACTTGATCTGAGTATATCAACAAAGTTCATCAATCCCGTATAAATAAGTCGGTTGATGAAACTTTACTGCACATGAAATTTTCATCATTCGAAATACGTCTTCAACAAATTCTCCTGAAAGTTTTCTTTCGCTACTTTGAGTGTCAAGATTTGTTTTATCAATAAAATATCTAAGTATGAGCGTGTAGAAAATTTATCTTGGACTACTGAAATTTTTGGCCTCGAGTATGCGCACAGAGCAAAGAAACTGACAGTCAAGAGTGAAAAACAGATTTCTCGCTCATAAACGTCTGTTGCAGATATCAATGTACCACTAACAGTGTGACTGAGTCGTGAGTGCCCTTCCTTTGGAAGTGCACAAGTCCAGTGAGCAATTACCGGTATTTTTGGCAAGTATCGCCTAAATGCAACTCATTTGCTTCGTAATTCAAAGTGCGTTTACCTATGAAACTTCCTTTAGTGAATGGAACAGGAGCACCTACATCTCGAAGCAAACTCCCGATATCCCCGATGATGATTAGTATGATAGGAGCTGGAGGTGTGGTGGTTTCCGCCATTGCCGGTTATTCTGTTTATGTCTTCGTTCTAGCGTAAGTTTTGCAACTTTCTTGCAATCTTTAAAATATTCGCCACTGCGTGACAACCGCCTTCGAAATTTTGAAGGATTTTTTACGTAGTTTGAAACCTTTTTCATTTTCATGTAAGAAGCTTTGGTTGCATGTCACACGTCTTGTTGAAAGTTTAAACAGTTGGCTGCCTGTCAATTCACTTTAAACAGCGTGCATTTAGCCACCCCGCGTTGCTTTTTAATGAGAAAATTCTGATTTTGGGGAAAAGCACTGCAGCAGATGCAAGCTATTTATCAAAACATTTTATTAGTAAAAACTTCGCCTTTGAAAATAACTAGAAAACAGTGAATAATGAGATTGAGAATACGTAACACCTGACCACCATACTAGTGGCAGGATGATGAAAGAATTTAGCTTAGGTAGAACTTCAAGTGTCAATTGTCTTGCAGACCATGGAACTCACTGGCATCAGCAGCAAATGCAGCTGGATCTGTGGCAACTGGCCAAGCCAGCGCCGCTGCTGAAGTGAATAAAGCTCAGCTGAAAACATCGTCTCAAACAAAAAAATCGACAAAGGTGAAGAAAAGTGCTGCAAAGTCGACACAAAAGCAAAAACGCTTTCAACTTAAACTTGATAGCACGAAAACACGGAAACCGAAGTGAACCTGGCATTGATATGCACACTTGGTTCCTTTCATGCTCTTTTTACTGCTTACATGCGGTACGTACAATGCCGCAACATGCAGTGATAGATTTTTGGTGATGAAAATTACAATTACAGTACATTAAAGTAAATCGTCTCCTGTTCTCGAACAACACAAGAGCGAAACTTGGATCAACAGATACGTCATCGAAAGCTATGACGTACTACCATTTCTTACAAGAAAATTTTAATTAGAGTTACAACAACTTTTTTTTCAAGCAGTCACAGCAGACGCCTCACAAGGTTTCTGTATATGTGTTTCTAAGGCAACAATTAATTTTTCTTGTATATCCTAATAAATCAAAATTTTTGAGGTGTGCAAAAAGCAAGTGGACCAAATTTAGCAAAGTAAAAATGCAGACCTTTGCTCTAACCCAGTGGTTCTTAACCGGAGGCACGCCCTCTCCAAGAGGGCGTTAATAAATTTTCAAGGGGGTGCGAGCCCTTATACGCGCTCCACAACACGGAAAGTTTTTGAACGGGAAAGTGTTCCGTTCAATTCACTTGTTCAAAGTCACTGGGGTTGAAACACAGGACAATCACTTGAAGTGAGAAGTGGTAGAGAAAACGTTCAGAACTACTGCTCTAATCTCTGAATTATTGCTATTTTATCCTAAACTAACTTTTATGAATTGCACTCTCCGGAACATATGAACATGTATTATAGAGTTTTATACTTATTCCGGAGAGATGAGCTTGCAAGTCTGCAGAAAAAACGCGCTTATCAGATTTGTTGCTCATTCGTTTCAAATGAAACGGAAGAGCTTTGTTTATAAACAAACCAAGCAAAAAATCTACCCACGGAAAAATGTCAGCTGAACAGTTCGAATAGAAAGCCTTTCAAGCGGAAAAAAGAATTATTCAAAGCGTTGCGCAGAAGTATAAAGAAATGAATGTTGCAAAAAAATGGTCTGGTCGATATTCCATTTCTAGTAAAGAAACTTGTTTCTATTCATCCAAATTACGTTGAGAAGTAGTTATTTGGTATGCTATACAAGTTTAAACCAAAGTAATGTTGCAGTTAGAGCTTGAATCTAAGATGACGTTAAAGATAAGAAAAAACAACTAATTTCTTAGAAATACAGTAATAAAAACGAACGCTGTGTATGACGTCAAAACATTTTTACAGATTATGTGTATCAGCATAAGCGATCAGCTTAAATTGTCGCATTGAAAAAAAAGTGTTACGTTGATGTCTGCATTTAATTTCGAAACTTTAAAGGACTTCCAGCAATGATACCAGCAAACTGAGAGATATGTTGAAAGTGATTTTCATCAAAGTGCAGTACTTTTGGTTTCAACACTGTGAAAATGTTTCCATTGATGAACTATTTATTGATACTTTTGTTGAAAGACCTGTACCAGTGTGTTTCAGGTTTTAATGTTTACGCAATGAGTGAGATTGTTACAAGAAGTGCATATGATTCCCACTCCTGGGTAAACGATGATAAGGAAACAATTGAAATAAAATTGAAAAGCTAACAGCAGGTTACCAGAAGTCTTTTGATCTGTCCTGCTTATCAGATGAAACCCAAGGATTGAGGATTGTGAAGCCTAACCAGCGAAATTCTTTCAATACGAGCTATCAAAGCTTGTTAATCACTATCACCAGCAATATCAACACAACGCTTCCATTGGCGTAGACAGGGGGGGAGCCAAAGGGACATGTCCCCCCAAAATTTTTAGAAAATATAGTCATTTTGTGCTTTGAGAGGCGTTTTTCTAAGCAAAATAGTGGTATTCGACTAATATCAAATATTTTGCTCCCCCCAAATTTGTCGCTCCCCCCAAAATTTTGGGCTGGCTACGCCACTGAACGTTTCCAAAACAATTGTGCGCTGCCCAATCTTCCAACGTCAAGATGTTTTGGACAGAATCAATAGAGATTATAGACAGCATATGTTTGACGAAAATTCTAAACCGATGTGATGCGTATCAGCTTTAGACCAAGGATCAGAACCGTTGTAACAAAAAATTAAACAGTGCGAAAACAAGTCACAGCAGGATTGCTTTGCATAAGTTCTTGAATCCGAAAAAGGTGTTTAGAAAAGGATCTGTAAAGGCGGCATGAAGAGCAAAGCGAATGTAAAAGCAGTATCGAGTTGTAATAAATATGGCAACCAAAAGCAATTCTTTTCTGCCTGTTTTAAAGTTTATGAAACGTTTACAAACCAAATTTCACGCTCATGCCATGTGCGACAGTCAAGATATTAGGTGAAAAATTAGTCAAAACTTATCATTAGCTAAAAATTCATCGTTTGGTGATATCTATGTTGCAGGATATTTTTTTCTCTTCTTCGATATTTTTTTGAAGCTGCAACAACAGATATTGATATTCTTTTGCAAGTTTAGTTGCATTCTGCAGTAAGAATAGTGGGTTTATGGTGACTTCTGAGTAATAATGTTGTTTTAACCACTACAGGACGATTGAATATTTTATGTCAGGTACGCGCGGTAACGCAAGAAACGTGGTCTCACAGTACTAGATTTGATAAATGCTCAATCCATTATGCAATTGACTTTCAACTTTATGATGTTTTCAGGTTTGATTCTACTGTAGTTATTAATGTTTATCAATACATCATCCCTAAAGTTAAACAACCATTTTTTTTTATTTCGAAGTATAATGCACGACTATGCTTCTGAGTAAACCACAATACTATAAGGCTGAATCATTTTGCAGTTACAAACGCAGGAAATTTGTAGGTCAAAACAAAGTCAAAATTAGTAAATTACACAGTCAAAATTTAAGTTTTTGGGTCAAAAAAATGGTTGCCCTAGTAACAAATCAATGCAAAGACTTTTTTGTTGAAGGTTACTGCCCTCGCGTTTCGACTGTCAGTTCTCGTCAGTTTTTAAAATCAAGCCATTCATTTGGCGCTAACTGTACACTAAAATCTTGAAAACATTGCATGTAATAAGAAACAGGTGTTGCAATTTTCTGATTTCTGAATGAATTTCAACGCGTGTTGAATACATAATACCAGTTAATTTGGTTTACAGAGCTGAATTTTACTATATTTTTGAAATCATCAACACCGCACCGCTTTGTCACGTAAGCGTTTAATGCAATTCTCGTTTTATTAACACCTTTCAATCACCCACAATAGTTAAGAAATTAGAATCTTAGCAACTATGCTTTTGCTGTGCAGTTTCCAGGGTCTAAAAATTTATTGGTTTAACTGAGAAGTTATAACATGGGGAGTGCGATTACGATTTGTAAGCACTACTTTCCCCAACTCACTGTACATGCATTTTTTCACCTATACATAGTACATACCTTCGTCTAAAGTTCTAACTGTCAGCATCGACACCAAAAGGTTCCCCACACTTCTCCGAATCAGTCAAATGCAGCGGAATCGATATTTCATTCTCAGCTGTACAGTACAAGTGCACAGAAGACCGAATTTTGTTTCAGATGGACGTGATTTATTTTAAACTTTGTGCAATATGAACGACGTGACAGTCAACACCAGGAACGAATCAGAAGCAGTTCATGCCTGTAATCTACTTCTACTGCTACAGATGCCTTAAAACTAAATGGATTGGGGAAGCATTTGAGCTAAGTTTGGCGACGATAACCACGTAAACGTTCTGCACATGTTGCGGTTTTTAACCTGCAGGTCCGAATACGCAAGGATAAAAAGAGTTGTTATTTAAATCGATGGGCTACTTTGATTGACGCTGTTATCGTAGTACTAGTGTCTACGAGACATGGTTATTATGGCGAAATATCATTGCCTCATGACATGAACTCGTCCGTAAGGCCACTCTCGGTAGGAATGAGGATCAGCAAATATACACCTGGAATGAACGCGATCGATAGCATTGACCATGCAAGTAACAGGCACAAAAAACTTGCAGTAACGCACACGGTATCTCTTTGTGGCAATGCGAGCAATACGATGTTAAGCATATATTTGCAAACAAGAGGGACAAATAGGCATTCTTCGAGAGTACTAAATGAAATCAAATATACAACGTTGCAAACATAGCAGAAGCGGATGTTTCAAAAGATGCATAAGACTAAAACCGGACGCTTCTAGTGCTAAACTTATATTCACACCGGTTGCTGAGCAATGACCAAAGCTACCATTCCAACTATTGAAGCAAGATCTACTGTTTCCCGTAAAAAGCTAGAATTTTTTTTGCGATTTAGGACATCTCGTATGGGGCAACAACAACTTTATTGTCGGGGAAGCGCATGGCTCCCATGTCGCAGACAAATTCAGCCTGTCCTTTGCTGCTCTGGCGTTGGTTATCATTTTGAGACACAACCCATTCCGTTGACGAAATTTTCTTACGGCTTCCAAACCAGACCTATAAAAAACAAACAAACCAGGTGAGATTAGCTGGCTTGATTCACAGCCAGCCGTTGTTTTACTCATTCTTTCGGATTTTTTCTCTGATGAAAGAAACTTTCGTGTCTTCATATATTGCGGAAACGACATTCATTTTCACAAATCGTACTGCTTGTGAAACAAGATATTTTCAAGAATCTCTATAAGACTGCAAAGAAACAGTGCATTTACAAATATGCCATTAAACAATATCTCGTCACATTTGTACTTTATTTTGAAGACCTACAGTAGCTGCCGAAAATTTACGCTACACAACATGCGCCTCAAACCACACGTCAGAGTGTAGGTATGGAAAAGTAAGGCAGTTGCAGACAAACGCTCAGGTTAAACTTCTCAATATCACTCACTAGAGGCAGGGGCGGCAAATAAAATGTAGCACCCTTGCTTTGTTCACCGATTTAAATAGGTTAATATTACAGGCGGAAAATTTTTCGTGGGACTTACGCTGAGGTTCTTCACTGCGTGGGGGAAAGTGATTTTGACAGTATTGACATCGGTTGGGAAATAAATTTTGCCCTGAGCACCGTTGGTCCAAGTGCGGCTGAAGACCACAAAACCGTCCGATCGCGCTGCATAGAATTAAAGATATGGTTAGGTTTTTGAAATGTTGCAACTAGAATAAAGCACAAAGACTTAAATCAACATTTTCTATGTTCAGATGGTGTTAAAAGCTGTGAAAATGCTACAAACGCTCAAACCATTAAAACAAATTAAATTTGTGATGGTTTGGACAACCATTATACGTCTGGTAATTAGCATAGAAATATATCAAAGCTGCATGTCTAAAAACACATCCGAGACTACTTTCATTGGATGCTTTATAAGGACGAAATTAACAGGACTGTAAAAATTCTTTCAAATAACCGCTAAAATCGAGTTTGAAGAAATACCTGGCTGAAGAGTATATGCGTACAAAGAATAGAAACTGCAAAGAAAATATCACATCGTGATCATCCACACCACTTACGCAGTTCGCAGATAGCTTTCTTGCTCCTGGTACACACCGTTGTGTAGAAGTAGTTGTTAGCAAAGACACAGTCGCCCACGCCTGAAATGAAAGTTTGAAATTTGAAATAGAACTACAGTCAAATATATCTTGCATGCTCGTCAACGCGAATTGTAATGTTACTATTTAGGATTTGCAAACGCTTAATACATTGCTGATGATTCAGTCTTATGCGTTTTTGATCAGGAATTTCTATTTTCCATCAAACATGCTTCTTTTTAAACCCGTCGAACGTTTCTGTCAAAATCCCCGAAACGATTTCCAGGTTTGCATTGCCAAAGAGCGCTAAAAGTTAACACAACACCAATACACACATACCTGGTTGTTTATCAGCCCATCCAGCAGTGAAAGTAAATTGGGTTCCATCAGAGTAAACAAAAACACCCTCCTCAGCACGGTCCGATAAACCTGTTCATAAAATGAATACTCAGTAAATATTGTTTAGTAGGCTAGTGGATCAAGTAGTCAGATAAATACGTTCGAAAGGGTTAATCAGTGGTAGTGTGCATATACAATATTGATCGAACTGGGATAACGATTGTGATTGAGACAGGGAAAAATGTTATCTCTACTTCTCTCCTTGCCAAAGTCGCCTCTACAGTATGGTTAACAACGTTAGAGAGGGAGTCCACGCCTGAGACTTGGCACACAACGTATTGAAAACGAATGTTGGACAGTAGTTTCTACACAACTCTATGCAAATCCAAGTAAATTAAATTTAAGACAATCAATGATTGTTTCTTAATACAATTGACGACTGCACGATTGTGGGAGTTGCTAATTTCCAAACGTTCAAGAACTTGTGTAAACGCACTCCAGCCATGAAATAATTTTTCTTGATTGTTGGGCCAGGCTTGCTATACCAATTTTTCTCTTGGCTCGCCACTCTCATAACCACAGACGGTGTTTGACCCAAAACAAAAATAATATTTTGGGGGGATTAAACGCCGCGACAGGACATAAATAAATTCCACTGCAGCATACCGCAAGATAACTGCTCTATGAATGAGACACCAATCGTGCTTAACAGCCTTACCAATCCAGTTCTCTCCTTGATAGTAACTGGAGACAATCTGACGCACTCCATTGTCGGCGATTTTAACAAGACGTCCACCATCAACGGCACAGGTGGTTTCCGCACCAGCGTAGTTGGCAGCTTCCTCTACGAGGCGCATGCAGCTGTGGCCGAGAGCCATATAGCCTGGAAGGCAGTCGACGTCTGCACAAAGAAAGTGTGGGTTATCGAAACGTTTGTTCCTGAATTGTTAAATTTTTCAAAATTGTGCAAACATGCCTGTGCTACGAAAACGTCAATAAAGGCACAATTCAAGTGAAAATCTCCAGTTCAAGAAAACACTTGCGCTGCGCCATAGGCGTAGCAATGGAGGCGCAGGGGGCATGCGGTCATCTCCAAAATTTTCGGGCTGGCTGCGTCATTGCACTGCGCATCACTTGCCAGAACATCAGTGCGTTTATTCTCAACTAGGATCGAACAAGTTGAATCTTTTGACACGAAATTTCGACATTTCATATTGAATGGCAATATGTGTTGTTGCAAACTACTACGGCAGCACTGAGCACCCACCTCCAACGCGTTTTACGCAGGTTACGCCATCTTCACCCATAGTGTGGTCTTCAGGGCATTCGCAGAAGTAACTTCCCATCGTGTTGACGCAGCTATGCGAACATGGTGAGTTAGCACACTCGTCAGCGTCTGCGGCAAGGCAAAAGAATAAGATGGTGATATTTCGCACACACTCATTCACGCTTTGAAAAGCAAGTGGTTTACAAAATGAAGTCGTATAACTGCCTCTGGTATTAAATGTTTGGATTTCTGTTTTAAAGAATTAAAGTCGAAAATGAGAGATCAGCTATATCTGGCGTCGAGTAAACTGTTGACAAACTCACCGAAGCAAGTCTTTCCGTCAATTCCAAGTTCAGATCCAGCATTGCACGAACAGTTGAAGCCATCAAGCGTGTCAGTGCAAATGTCACTGCAACCGCCGTTGTTGTTGGCGCACTCGTCGACGTAGTTCCTGGTAAAGTTGGTGGCTGCAAAAACAAAACACGGCATTGATACTACGACGGTACACACTAATCTCTTTAGCTTGCAATATATAATAATTTACAGTATTAAATTTTAGTTTGCAAGAAGCGTTGAATATTTTATTGCACAAAAGCAAAGGATTTATTTACTGTGACACGTCAAAGCTCACGTTGCATGCTGTGACAAATGTACCTCAAAAAACAGAATTAAAACTTGATAAATCTTTTTGAAAAGGGCATCCGGTAAACAAGCAAAGCGTCTACTGGGGCATATTATAACTTTGCTTATAAGAAAGGTATGTTTCTCATGCATTTCAGACATTCGGAGCGTTTAGTATCATTAAAAGATCACCGCAGACAAAATGTGAGCGTTCACCTGTGACACAGGTTCTGAAGTCCTCATTGAGATCCATGCCATCTGGGCATTCGCAGAAGTACGATCCCTGGGTGTTGTTGCATGTGTGGGAACATCCGCCATTGTTGGTGTTACACTCGTTGACGTCGTAGCAAAGGGAGCGTTGCACGTTGTTAAGGACGACACCACTCAGAGCGTTGAAGTCGGCGGCCTCGAAGGTTCGGTCGGCGCTGCCGGAGATTGCTTTCAACTGATCTTTGTTCAGTCCGGTGCCGATTCCGATCGCAAAAGTGATGGCGCCGAAATCATCGCGAAGACGTTTGCTTGGCGATGCAACGTTGTCCTGCAGTCATATTGGATGCGCTTGACAAATGCTTAGCAAAAGTATATACACTGAGTATTCAATGCAGAAATTCTCATCTATCTTTCTGTATTTCTTTCTTAAAGGATAATAGTTATGTCATCGCGAAAATTGTAGTGAGTACTTCATTTTTTACTGAGACGTGTTTGACCTGATTCTACCGTTTTGGTTTTTCAATCGTAAAGATTTCGTTCTTTAATCCCAGCTTTATAACTGCAAAGACTTTATGCTTGTTTTTGTTCCTTACGCGTTAACGGAAGTTTCTGCAAATTATCCCCGAATCGTCCACACCGGACGTTAAATTGTACTTGACTCATGAAAATGCCATACCTGCGCTTTACCGTCAGTGATGGTAACGACTATCTTCACGACTCCCTTGCGAGCGCCCCTATCAGCTTTCAAGATGGTGTCAGCAACGTAGTTCAAAGCCTGTCCAGTTTTGGTGCCTGAACCCTTGTAAGGCATGGCATCAACAGCGTCCAAAACCTCCTCACGCGAGTTGGTTGAGTCAAATCCAAATCGTTCATCAACATCCCTGTTATACCTACGAATCGAGCACGATGTTCAATGATTGAAGCTTGAATTAAACGACAGTAACAGGGTTAAAACTGATGAGCGTTTACTAAAATGAAAACGCAATTACGTTTTGCAAATACTTGAGAATCCACAACCATTAGTTTATCTAACCCATTTGCTCACGTCTGATCAGTGGGAAACTAGTTGGAAAAAATAATTAAATTTTCCGTAGTTCTACCACGACACGGCACATTTCCATAGTGGGACCAAATGTTAGCGTTAGCCTGTTCTTTCAGTCAGTTGCTACACAGTATTTTGAAGTAATAAACTTTCCGCCTAGTAATGTATAGCTTAGCGTGTGAGAAGCTGGGATCACTAGCATGTTGACAGTTTTGTATCGTTTTTTTTATTTTTATTCAAAAATCAAATAATACAGGAAGAACAAAATAGCAGTTTGTTTTGCGCTTTTCATTTACTTTCGCATTCGTACTAAACTCCAATCTGCAATCTTATAATGCCGCTTTGGCGTAAACAATCTTGAGTTACCGGATTAGGGCGCTGTGAACTTTGCCCTGCCCGAGATTGAATGTGCTGAACAATCCTGAAGTGAAGGATTTCATTTTCTGGAAGTTGTTATACTTGACAGAACTAGAAGAATCGACAACGATGGTAACGTCAGCCTGTGGAGAAAAAGTTGGACAAACATTTCAACATTTCAAGGAGTCTAATGTGAAAGTATAAATTTCAAAAAAATTTTATTAGGGATCAGTTGGTATTTGCACAAATAGAAAAAGATGAAAAGCAATTTACAGCTGAAAATCAAACTGGGTGTGAATGTTCTTTACTGATCTTTATCTAGCACTGTCACAAAACTTTAAGCAATCTAATCTCAAGGAAGTACAATACCTTAATAGAGTGTTCAAGCAACTGGATGAAATATCCATACAAAGAATTAAGAATTATATCAAATAATTTCGCTGCCGTTTCTTTTTCGAAAGAGCGACATTAAGATATAGAATCTCGAGCGCATCTCAATGCAACATACCGCATCAATGTTACATTTGATTTCGGACGCGCAAGGCTTTTCAAAAGCGTTGCAGAGATGTCCTTTACAACAGCATCTGCACACATCGTTGGCGGAGGCACCGTTGCACTGAGTTGGCAGCCATGCGTTACGAGGGTTCTGAAAATGAAATAATACCGTTATTTGTGGTTTTTCTACAAATAATTCCATGTTTTTCATATGCCTACTATTACTTTGTTCCGAACTTACGAAGCTGTGATGAAAAGCACCAAAAAGAATTGGTTGACTGCTGAAACGTGAGCTATTTCTACATAGAATTTAGAATGTTTTATTTCAAATGAAAGCAGAATGATTGCATGCAACCAATCAAGCAATAGCCCTCTCTTTATCATGTACAAAAATGAAAATAAAGAAAAAGGCAATAACGGCATCATCAAGCAAACCCTCATTTTCGACTAACACAAAAACAAAAAGTCTGCATCTTTATTCATCAGCATGGCCTTTGCATAACAACAATTACTGGCTAGTGACAATTACTGGCTAGTGACAATTACTGGCTAGTAAATTGTCCTTAAATTACTCCAAATCAACATTTACGCTTACAAAATCTTTGAAAAAGAATTGCAATCTATCGGAAACTTGTTCGTTCCAAATAAAAATTAGTGACAGCTGCTTTCAACGAACAAAATGTGCAAAATACTTGGGGGTTTTGATAGACAGCTCGTT
>JGI24158J21664_10006916_pt1 | contig 15006 bp, 6 predicted proteins | sample Ectturendosymbi3_FD_21664 | JGI IMG/M metagenome (IMG submission 21664) | reverse complement strand
CTTTATTTCGCACGTACAAATTGTATTTGACTTTGCACAGATATAGGAGATGCAGAAATAGTAAAGCACAATTATGCTGTTGCGATTGAGGTGTCGAACGCGGAAAGTTAGAACTTCGAAAGAGGAAAATTGGACCTTTCTATGCGCTATCCAATTCGGCCAAAGGGCGTCCCGCTGGCTTTTGCGCCAGTGGGTGGTTTATGGTTAGTGATTGGGGATGACCATAACTTTTCTCCTTTCTTGCGCGGCTTATGTAGCTGACACGCTTGCGTGATGCTACACAGTACAGCAACACGCGTGTTTCAAGTAGCTCCCCAAAACTTTCCATGAAAATTTAAAGCAATGATGTGTTGAACTTTGCAAACAAAATGAAGAAAAATCAATCTCCCCTTGGCCAATAAACACGATTCATAGACTACGCCTTCGCAAAAACAACGGAGTCTGCCATGCGGACCACGCAACTCCTCTTTTTGTCCACCTCTGGTGTGAACTCGAGTAATCGTCTGCGGGTGAATCCCCGTGTACTTTTGGGTGAGCTCGGCTCAGAGCGATCATTGCGATGGGGTTTTGAGACATTAAAGCAAAAATCGTTCGAAAGCAACTGAAATGTAGTCGACTAGACTCTTCTGTGGTTCATCAGAACACATTTGCGTGCTGAATCAGTTTGTGCACGTACAAGCCACTATTCCATAACTATTGTGATTTATTGTACATACTTGCATTCTTAGGTGTACCATTAAAACCCAGGTGTTTTGGACTGAATTATAAGAAGAGAGTTTAGGAAATTTTCGTATTTTTCAGTTACATTTTTCTATTCGAGTTTTGTCAGTGATACCTACTTTGTTTAGTTTCGTTTTGCTGTTTTCCTTATTTTATCAACAGGAAACCCTCAAATAAATTGGCTGAAGACTGTCTATGGAAAGTAATCCTTTCTCAGCAAAGTATCAGACACTAAGATCTTACAGAGTATATATTTCGCCTACGATGTAAGCATCATCAGCTCTTATTCAAATAGAATAGCATTGGTTTTCAATAATTCAGAGACGTTTCTCTACAGTGCAATGCTGTAAATTGGCTGAAGGTTTCAATGTTTCCTACCGTCACCTGTCTTTGTCTGTTGCCACTTAAATGAAAGTCATCCATTTTTAAAGTAGCAGCAGTTCATTTGAAATATATTCCACCTGCCTATGTTTACACTGCCATTTCAACCTGGCTGTCAGACACTATAGGTTAATGATATCCTGCAACCAAGGTGCACGAATGCAATTGTAGTCTGATTCTGTTCCATGCATCATTGGTTTTGTACGTCCTTAACGCGACGGTTGCTGTATTACGCTCAAAAGCTTTGCATGCACTTGCAACCAGTGAGTGCGAGCGAAAAGTAACGTTAATTGTACTTTAACAAAAGCATCATCGAACTGTTTTGATGACTACGCCCCTTACTAACTTTATGAACAACAAAGTCCTTAGACAACTGAACATTTTAAACATGTTGCATAAAACTTGCACAAAACATTTTTCATTTACCTCAGCCTGCAATATATTTGCGCACTTTTAGCGTCAGGCGCGAGAGTAAGGAAAATCGTGTTAAGACGATTTACTGCATATTGCNTGATAANCCTATCTGAATTGGAGTTGAAACCGTTTGTCAATGAAGTCCCGCCAATCTATAACTGGGCACTCANCTTCGCTGCATGTACCTGACAGGCTAAGCACCAGCAGCGACAACTGGACGGTCGGTGAGCGACTGCTACTCGAGCAGTCTGAAGCGTAACTAAACTCTCACACAGGAAGCTTGCTTTCCGAAGTTGAAAAATCAGTGGCAGTCGTGTGAAACCTCTTGCAAACTCATTACAGCATTGCGCTGTGGAGAAACTTCTATGAATTATTGAAAACCAATGCTATTTAACTCGACTGTTGAAACGCGGGACCGCCAACAGTAACCATTACACTACTCCCATCTGTGTACATAGGCAAGCCCTTTCGTCTGTACATTTTCTTCACCATGTTCTGTGTTTGTTTGTTTTCCTAACTGTGCTTATTTGATCTCCAAGGATTGTTTTTTAACGTTTTTTAAAAAGGTACAAGCAGGGTTGGTTGACTGGATGACCGCGACCGTCCTTCACGAATCCTATATGACACAGTACCCCTCTTTGTTTACGCTGACCAGCCATTATACTATTATATTTTCATTAGATCGAATGTTCACCGACGTTGGTTTACGTAGTGCGCGACGTTTTTTTGTATGACTTCTGCTTATTAGCTGAGTCATATGAAACAAAAAACATTGCCATTACCTCCCCCTGTGCTACGCGTTCAAAACAAATGCAATGTCATTGAGCACATTAATTGATGTTTTGCAACGCTATTGGTATTGTCGAGTAAGCCACGCCAAAATAGCCCCCATGATGTATGCCAACCTAACATGGAAGTTTTTTTGTTTAGCAGATCGATTCATGAAAGCGCTGCTTTACTTTAGTTCTTTTATGTTTGATACATACAGCAGAAACAAAGAATAAGAAAATAACACAGATTTTTATGTCACTGCACCTATCGATGATAACTGTCAGCCAAAAAAGAACCACTGAATATCGGTTCAATAAGTCCTTGTTGAATGGAAACGCAATGTAACCGAACTCTGTTCTTAGTTGGAACCAAACTGTCAGATGCCCTTACAAACGAAAGTATATTTTCAACCATGTTCTTAGTTCTAACCATGACCCAAAGTAATCATTTGTCAAGGGAAATAGTTCCCTAGTATTGTTGAAAGACGCCACAAGACAATTACTGCTCACAGAACAATAGAGATAACAGCCACCTACTTTCAGTGGCGCAGTCAACCTAAAATGTCTGGGCGGAATTTTTAGATTTTAAGCGATCAAGAGTATTTTGTTTGAAAACATCACCTCGCAAAGCACAAAGTGACAAGGTATGCTAGAAATTTGGCTACGCTTACCCCCCTGGCTCCGCTTATGGCTACATTCTTACTTGCCATGGCGCGAAAGAAAATTGGAGACAGGTGCGTAATGCATATACTTGTTTGCCAAAAGAAGTTGTCATAACTGGATTACAAGCAAGCACTCACTAGCACATAAATTCGCAAGTAACTAAAATACTGTATTTGCAAGCCGCGTGAATATCAAAATCCATTTATCAAACATGGATGGCTCTTCAACAAGTTCATTCTTAAAAGCACAGGTTTAACCTAGGCATACCAGTCCTTCAGGAGTTTTGCATTCCTTTGGTTGGTCAGGGAAGTGTTATCAGAAAAGACAAATCCTAAAATGTACAGTGACCAAAACGACTGACGGTTCACACAGCACATAACAGTGAGAAAATGTTTTTGGGGAGTCCACAACGATCGACCTCTTTTATGTCGCACACACGTTTGCATCGACGCTGGTCCATCACCCCGTTACTGACCCACAATGCCGTTTGACAAGACTGATGGGTTTCGTGGGCACATTGGCGGTGGCGTAACTAGAGGTTTGAGTCAGTGGACGCAAAACGTAGCTGAAGGGGGTTTGCTGCCAACTCAGGGGTGCCACTAGCCAGCACTCCGAAAAACGATAGTGATGATAGTGAATCCGTATGTGGTGGATTTCGACACTAGCTAAAGAAAAACGAAAGCAACCCGAAAAACGGGAAAAAAACAACCTACTAAAAACCAAACAATTACTAAACACTAAAATGTCGCTTAGAGGGGGGGGAGTTTTTACGTTTAGCGGCTCGCCCCCCAGTCAGTTACGCCACTGCGCATTGGAAAAGGTTTTCATACACATCACGTAAGGAGAGGAAGATGTTTTCCTTTGTGTGCGAACCCATACGTTTACGTACCCTGGGTTACACGTTCGTTTTGACACCTAGAAATAGCCAACAGCTTAAAAAAAGGTTTTGACCAACACAAAATCCCAGTCAACTTAAATCAGCAGCAATAATGCAATCAGCAGCCGGATCAATCAGTGATCTAAGTTAGAAATTTTGCCAAAAACAAAGTATGGAAAATGCACAAATATGGATTTTTTTTATTGTCATTGCCCATCCAAATTAAGACAGAGCAAAAGTAAGCAATCAGAATGAAGGACAGTAAAGTTTTTGCAGACTTTTTATCACGAGCTACCACACAACCGATCAACTTTTATCTGCATCATTTTTGGAAAACCTCGACCAGAAAAAAAACAGACGAGGAGTAATGAGCCCGTGCAAAAAGAAAAACAAAATAATTAAAAAACTGATCTCCACAAATGCAACACAGTGGAATTTATTAACACGTTTTCATAGGAAATCGATTTCACGTAACTCCACGTATCATCAGTCCTGAAATCGTATTCAGGTAGAATCAAAATAGTTAAAGAATGCAAAAACAGTATCTTTTACAAGATCTCCTCAATCTTGATAACAATTACAACTCTATGCAACTTATGCGCATTCACAGACAACGTATTTCAACAATTATTCAAGTGAATAGGATATGGAAAAGTCTTGCAAAGTTTTATAAAATGCAAAACGCTAAAATCAATAATGAAATCGCATTGTGCGTTGCAAAACCCTGTATGGTTTAATTTCAATCAGTTTTTTTTTGTTTTATATTTAAAACAATTTCAAAAAATGGCAAAAACGTTGTGCAACAGTGTGATTTCCTTGCAATAAGAAACAAAATTTGTTGATCAATATTTGAACATTACTGTGCGGTCAAAACCAAAAACAGTCACACGCAATAATAACGTTACTGGTTCACGTTTGTTGATATGCAAGTACTGCTACTTTCATAGAGTTAAAAAATTTCGGTATTCAATTACTACAATTTTGCAGAACAAAAAACAAGAAATGCCAATGTTTTTAACGATGGGTCTAGTGGATATCGTGAGCAGACCCTTTAAGTCCCGGGTGCGCCAAAATTTTGGCGCAGAAGGTCTGATACGTCATAAATCCTGAACGGATATGGCTAGAGAGCCATTGAAAACATCTCTGGATGCGTGAGAAAGCAAGGAATCCAATGAACGTGACGCAATTATACGTTTACATTTGATATTTTTGGGAAAAATCCATACTTGTGCATTTGCCCCACTGATATTTTAGAAATTTTCAGAGAAAATAAAAAACTCGTTCCTCGTATTCCGTTCAGTCTTTCCGATCCGTTTTTTGCGCTTCGCCGATCATTGGTATACCCAAGAACAGGATATTCTCGAACAAAGTGAGTTCGGGCTGTTTTAGGGGTGAAAATAGGGGGTAAAGACGTTTGGGTTGCGTAAATTGAGTTCCAGATCACGTTTTGGGATCCTGAGAAGAAATACTGCGGGTAATTGCTTGGTTTGTTCTTTAAAATATTCTAGGAGCCATTCTGAAGCTTTAGAGACCTTCGTTAGCCTGCTATCCCAAGGGATTGGGGAGTTGTGGCCAAAAATATAATTAGGAAATAGCTCGACCACATAGTGAATATTTTATTTATTTTCAAGAATAAAATTTTCCTGCCAATGTTTCGGCTCGAAATTCGATGGGATGTTGCAAGACACCCATATACACTTTTTCTGCAACGCTGGTGGGTACTGACTGGAAAAAAGGGGCTTGAACCGCAAAAAAGCAAAATCTCTGGATATTGCCCCGTTGGACCACCCACCAAAAATATTTCACCTTTTTTGATCATCATTGCAAAGGTAAGGTCCTTACGGACATTTTTTATGCTGAAAGTTTGTTACCAACGTGTTTGATTTGAGCTCTATGGCTGTTGGAATGGACGCAACTGGTTTTCCGAGCACACCTGAGAGGAGGTTTTCCCCTAAAACAACGTCACAGTGATGTCACAGGTGCGCGTAACGTAACATACCTCACAAGATTCGGTGCTGTTTTCCGGATCCGATGATGCCTTCATTGACTCTCTAGCGCAATTCCTTCAGACATTATGGCCGATCATTACTTCGTACACCAAACATTTTGGCGCGCGTGGCGACTCAGAGTGATATAGAAACAGCAAATGCTCTTCTCTAAGCAGAAACCAGCATTGACAATACTTCTCACGATCACCAACGAGCGTATAGATCTATCATAACTACGGCCACAACTGCGTGAAACATTTGACTAATCGTAGAGACAATTATTACTTTACACACGGGCATAACATTGAACGTAACGCTCAAGGCACACTTCCGCACCACGGTTTAGTATCTGATCAGTGTTGAGTGTGCTTGTGCAGACCATTATCCCTGAGTGTGTTGTACTCAGTAAGATGTCTGGAGGGCATTACATTCCAGACAGAGCCGCTGCTTATGGACCAGTCGCAAAAAACTTTGCGTCAGTCCAAAATCCCATATTTCTTTGCAGCCAACTAATCTAATGTTAAAAACTTATGATTGTCCATAACTACCTGGATATGGCGGTTACTAGTTTGATGTACCAAAACATTGTGAATACATCAATAAGCTCGTTTTACTTCTGCGAAAATCTGCTGTTGGGTCGTAAATGTGTTCAATATACGTTAGTTTCGCCGATATCTCAGTACTCAGATGACGTCAGGCTAGAAACAACCATCCTCGGTTAATCCGGACCTTCGCCTAAACCAGATGAAATCGTCGGTCAAATCGAATCCTGATTAACCGAGGTTCACTGTATGCTCTTCTTCTCGTCATGTCGAGCGAACCAATTCACGACGAACAGTCAAGGAAAGATTGCCAGCAAATGGCAAACAATTACAAAAGATTGCAAGCACGAATAGACAGGTTGGTAAATTGCAAGCATACAATAAAATTATTCAACGAGGAAAAAAAGTGTTAATGTCGAATAAATTACAGAATGATAAAGGAGTTACTATAATAGAGAAATCCAAGGTGTTATGGCGAGATAAAGCGGTTAGTGCATTCAAGACATTTAGAGACAGCATTGTATATATTAGTTGTGGGTTGGTTCAAGCGAAGAATGTCCAAATAGTAGAAGTTGCAACAGTCTTGAATGATCGTGTAACACACTTGACAATAAATCTTGTACTTGACCTTCTTTCATCGTGTAACACACTTGACAATAAATCTTGCACTTGACCTTCTTTCAGTAAAATTGATTTCAAAGATTGTACAAGGTCAACGCGGAGTGCAGAGTGAAGAGTACGTTTGAGGAGTAGATGCTCTTCTGTTTCTTTGCTGCCACATGATCACAAACGATAAGTGTGCTTGTTCAAGTTTAGGACACTGTGACCCAAGTGCAGTCTACAGCGTAATGATTTACTACGGGGATTGCTGTCGTGAAGATGCCAGCAATTACGCTTTGAGCCGCAGTACAATGTTTCTAGACGTATATTGGCATGCAAGGAGTGTAAACAATGCTTTCGTTTAAAGTTTTAAGCTCCTTGCCAATCACATCAAAGTTTCGTTCATCCGATACTACTCTTTCGTAATGGGGACGACGTACTTCACTCTCCATTTCGATGATTCTGATAATCGCTGCAAACACCGATGACAATATATCAGCGTTTGTGCAGAGGATGCTTGAGTTGTTTGTGAAATACAATGGCCGACAATGGCAAATATATATATAAACTACACAGAAAGCGTAAGCGTTTTGTAAACGTGAAGATAGGATAACTAGAAATCAACTATGAGTTATGCTTGAAAATTGCTAACGAGAATGTTTACGAGGGCTAGATAGAAGCGGGACTTCGCTAAAATGTCACCACCTCTATTCGTTAGGTATCTGACAATAGGGTTATTTCTCTAGCTTCTTTCAAGAAAAATTAATTACCGTATCTTAAGCCATCATTGAACCATCTAATGCTGCCTGTTAGACGTTCTATTCTACTTAACAGACTGGCTGTGACGTACTGTTTGCAGCTGAGGAGTGAGGTACTACTACACAGAAAATTTCACAATAATGAAGATATCTGCCTTCTGCTGCGCTACAAAACGATCAGTATCTTCGATTAGATTTTTTGTGATTTGCATAAACAGCTTGCATGCTTCTTGTATAAAGCATTGTTTGCACAAATGTTGCATGATAAACTAGATTTTTGTGTATTGCCATGCGCGATATTCTTAAAAACACGACATGTTTTGTCCACATGTCACTATCCCGAGCGATCTTAACTGACAAAGTTGTTAGTTTCTGATAAGTGTTGTATTGCACAGAAAAGTGGTTGAAATTCACAATTTAAAGCATGGTGTTACTATCGGTACTATTGGATCTCTCAATCTCACCTTCTCTTTCAATTTTAAGGTCATCTGATGTTTGCCCAGTCACCGATTGCAGCATTTCCACCTCGCATTTCCACATTATACACGTCTCCTACAAAAACATATACTAAATAAAGATAAAGATCTAAACGAAAATTAGTCGTGTTTACCCCAATGCCCCATATTATAAACATTCTGCTTTGAATGCTATATGCACAGTGTTTGCAGAAATACACTTTAGGCGTTTTTTTGGATAAGCGAATTGGTCACTCTTCCATGTTAATCGCAAGAATGTTTCTACAAGCTAAGAAATCCATACCTCTAACCTTTTTAAGGCAAAGTTTTATAATTTCCAACATATATTATCTATAAGATGCGCTTGTACTTTAACAGAGATCTGAGTGCCACAAGCCCCAAAAGGAGATGTAACAATGTTGAAGTTGCTCAGGTTTTGTAAGTTCACGGTTTTGGTGTTTTCAACCCTACAAAAGTCGTGTAAGTAAACTACATGCAAAGCTTTGGTTAGCAGAAATCTATAGTTTTGCAACAACCGGGTTTGAGAACTTGAAAGTATGTTGTTAGATAAACGTCAGGTTAAAATACAATCGCCGCAACAGTCATGGACGCCAAGCTAAATGTTCTTATGAAGTGGGTCTTTTTGTGTCTCCAGTACTCATATGAAACAGACGAAAACATCAAACTCAGGAATAGAAATTCCTCTTAATCATAGAAACCAATAAGTGATAATAAGTAAATTAAGTGACAAAAGCCGTATACCCAAATGCACTTCTGCTAACAAACCTGGTCTTTCATTTCTTTGAAATCGATTTCGATCTGCAAAAACAAAAAGCGTTACGATTAAGTGGAACTTTGATGAAACACTAGCACGTGAATGTCACCAAGCATTCAAAACAAGAAAAATCGCATTGTTTCGTACGTTTAACGAAATCTTGGTATAATGTGGGCGCCCTCGAAATGCAAGAAAAGCTTTTCTAAGTCATGTTCAATGTTCATTCGACTTACTAATTTCCAGTCAGGGTATTCCAAAACGTATAACACTTTACAAGTATTGCCATATTTGCATTTGAAACCAATTTTAATCAATTAATGCTAAGGTTCTTTCTTTTAACTATACAGAGGGAGAGCGCATATCATGAAACGAGACATAAGGATATAAATGAATGAAGGGCGAGAAGTAAAGACATGACTTAACTGAAAATCTGCAATTGCACTAACGCATTTATATAATTACACAAAAAGCATGAATAGACCTTGTTCGGGAGATGTAGTATGAAAACGGCCCTCAACTGTCTCCACAACCGTCTTAATCACAGCGTTTAAGGCATAAAGTTCGTGATTTGTTTCTCTCCACGTTAATTGGAATGACGTTTCTTCTCTAGGTTTGTCTCTTACTTGAAGAGAAACCATACGAGGGGAAATAATGATATCAGACTGCTGCATTTCATCCGCAATCGATAGCGTCATATGAACGTTGCAGTCCTTTCGTCTGAAAAACACGGAATAAAAAGTTGATGCAGGAGCATTTCAAGAGCTCTACACACGTTCTAAACATTACTTTCTGGATCACATTTTCAAGAGCGAACCAGCTCACTGCCTCTGTAAGTCAAATTTCAAAGCCACCGAATATTTGCAAGTACCGTGTTTTGTTTGTATTGCGGCTACAAATATGACTACATTTCAAAACAAGCTCTAACCTCTTGCCAAAGTATTTCCATTTTATTAACTGTGTTTTGGCAAACATAAATTTGAAATACCTTCAGAAACGTAGAACTCGGTAGTCGTTTAATCTTTAGTAGATTTCAAATTTATTTACCCTCTCGGCTTAACAAGTTTTGTATCAGAAGTTATCCTTTAATAAGAAACGGTAGGAACTTTGTCCCAATAAAATCAAAGCAACAATGAAGATTTTCTGAAATGATTTTTGCATTTGAACTAATTCCACACATACTTGTTTTACTTACTAGTTTGCAGTCTATTACGTAATGATTACATGAATCCCATCTGTCTATTTATTGGTCATTCTTACTTTTCAGCTAATATAATTATCTCAATAATCATGGATCAGGTGCAGATTCAACGATTACGAAACGTTTTCTTTTGCTTTGGTTCGAATATCTGGACGAAGACTCTCTTTTACCTGATTCTGAATCTACAGTTAATAGAGCAACTGGTTAATTTAACATTTCAGACCCATTAACAAACATAACTTTGAAGTTCTTGCGTTTAGAGAGAAAATGTTGCGATCGATTCAAAACATTCAAATTCGTATACCACATGTGTTATACGAGGCGTTTCTGAATATTTGAGACTTCGTTTTTTTTCGATTCATTCACTCACTTCACAAAAACTTGCTTCTCCAGCGCAGTATCAAGCGGCAGTACATGTCTTCGTACATCTGGCACGTCATCATCTATGAAGCATCGCACAACTTTTTTGTGCTGAGTGCAATAATCCAAAGGAATGAAGTAAATTACGGATTTACGAAGCTTTTCCGTTCTCCTGTTTTTTAATTTTTTGCGAAAAGCTCCAAACCTGTGAAATTTCATCAATATTTAATCTCCTCATATCACAGCTTCGGCTTTTTGACCACCAATCAGAACTGAGAGCTTTGCTTGGAAAGTGACCCAGAATCCACATTGCCAGACAAACTATCCAAATCAGTTTTGACAATTTTTGGAAAGAGCAAGCAGCATGAACGACATAAGACCCAGTTTTTTTTGTTACTTGTACTCAAATAAATTTTTACACTTGTACAAATCGTATTGTGATATTCAATTTGTCCTTTCCAACAGGTAGTACGCTGTACCATGTACCTAGAGAGAGCAATATTCGACTTAACATTTCACGGTAGATGAAACGTTCAGGAAATTATTTTTTCGTTGAGTTAACAATTTCCTGACGTGCTTGTAGTGATCGTATTTATGTATTAAATAAATATGGTCATAAACCGAAAACACTATTTGTACATTTGCCAAATTAATTTCGAGCAAAAGATACCATCCTAATGGTTTGTTACTACTTTGTTACTAAATAAATTCAAATAGAAGAGATTGATTCATCGTTCCCATTTAACGATACCGAATATAGTTTAAGGCTCTCTTTGATATGATGAGGCACTTGTTGTTCGTCACGTACGGAAATAACAAAAGTGATACAGAACGTGCAACACTGCAAAAGGCGAACGTTAAAATTACAATCGAAAGATGCTACTGGCAAAGAACCACTGGACGAGCTGCGGAGAACACAGTTAGTGACTGCAGCGCTAACACTGAAAACAGGGTATGCCTCAAACAACTTCTTTTCTGAAAATCAAGCGTGGCTTTTTTGCAAAAGCATTATCGTCCCTCCGATAAAAAGCATTGCTTCAGTTAGTTTGACATGGGTAGTAGCCAAAAAATAGTGTTCGGAAATATTTTTGCTTTAAATAGCGTAAGCTTGCAGTGTATTTTGAAACGTCAGGACAAATATTTCTTGATTTTTTCCCACATTTTCAACTATGTCTGTATGTTACAAGATAAAACCCAGCCCTAGAAAACACTCTTTACTTTGTTTCTGCGCAAACAACCTGACCCGTAGTTTTCTGGGAACAGAGTCTGAAAACTTTTACCAAGAAAACTTCTTGACAGAAAACTCAATGTATCTCTGGTTAGTGTGCAGCAACCGGGAAATGGTTTTCCAGTGTTTTCCATCTTCGCTTCGACGAACCTGACATCACAAACAAGATACTGAAGAAATAAAACTTGGCACATGGCAATATCACGAAAATTCGTTTTTGTTTGTACTATCTTTCAAAACACTTTTAAACAACTTGTAATAAACATTGTTCTTCCAGGTGTGTTTTTAGAGAATGGTATTCATTATAAAGGTATTTAAATCTATTCGAATGTCCTAAAAGAAAGCATTATGAACCTCGCAAATCTAAGAAATCCAATGTTGTTCAGGGTTTACAAATTATGCAATTCACATGGTTTAGATACTACACATAAAAGAGAGCTTTAACTGTTGCCTCAGAAAATAACAGTCTGCTGGACGATTGCTGCACTGATAAATGCACGTTTCATTAGGACCGCAGAAGCCCATATATCGGCAGAGACTATTTCGGTCATAACTCACCAGACGAAAGGGCTAGAGAGGTGTTCAAACCACCTACGGCTTCGGCAAGTATTCTGGTTTAGATTGAAATAAAAATGCGTCAGTTTTGTGAGGAGTTGTCTGTGAGTGATGTCACAAGTGGGGGTGTTTTTGCATTTTTTTGGCTGATGTTACCTCGCCCTGGGTGACAACCCAACGAGCCAAGTTTGACTCAAGTTTTGTGGGAAATCTAGGATATCATCCGAGTCTTTTGAGCCTTTGATTGACTTTCTAGCATATCTGGAGACAAAATTATGACCCCAAAGCCAAAAATTGGTAAACATTCTACCCTCACAACCGTAAACCCTTGGAACAACAACAACAATTTTATTTTATTTTTACCTCAACGCAAGTACACTTGTCAATACAGACACAGTGAGGCCGGGAGGCGACGAAAAGACACTTCGGTCATCCCGTCTGCCACCACCCAAATACATGTTTTCAAAGACCCTAAACCAACGCGTTCACTAGCCCTGCGCTAACCAACAGAAGCGAATATTACACCCACGGCCATAACTCGCCAGCAGATTGAGCTAGAAAGCTGTTCAAATCCTCTAAAAACTCGTGAAGTCTTTCAATTAGAATTAAAAAAAAATTACGTTTGGGATGTCGTTTTTTTCTTGTGTGACTTGATGAGAGTATGTTCATGCATATTTTGTTTACATTTGGATGACGTCATCATCCCCTGGGAGTCGACCAAACAAGCTGATTTTGTGGCGCAAAGTTTTGTTGGATTTTAAGTTATAATACGAGTCTTTAGAGGGTTTGACGGACTTTCTAGCGTTTCTGGTTCCAACATTATGGCCAAACTTCCGCAGATTAATTAGGGAAATTCCCAGTAATCTCCTGAGGAATTCCTGAAATATTTGGAATTTTTTGTTATAACGTTTGAACCAGAAACGCTAAAAGTCGACCAGGGCTCTAAAAACTCGTAGCCTAGAATCCAAAAAACTTGGAGTGAATAAATCGGTTCATTGGTTCGGCGATAATGTCATACAAAAACTGCAAAATATACCCCAATTCTGACATCATCGACCAAAAACCCCAAACCCAAAACTTAAAATTTTTTTTTATTCTAAAGTACAAGACTTCACGAGTGTTCAGAGGGTTTGAATAGCTCTCTAGCTCAATTTGCTGTCGAGTTATGGCTGGTAAAAATTGGCCGTGAGAGGGTAAATCATAGCTTTCATGCAACTTTTTGAATTTTGTCAAAAATGTTTTTCTAGCCATAATTTTGTTCCAAATATGCTAGAAGACCAAACAAGTGCTCTAAAAACGCGGATGATAGCCTAGTTTCCAAAAAAGCTTTAGCCAGAAAATGGTTCGTGGGTTGGCGGCCAGGTAAACTTGGCCACAAAGCCGAAAACATGCCTGATTATGACGTCACCCACAAAAAAGACCAAAACCAAATTAAAAAAAAATTTAAATCGAAACTAGCAAGCTCTCCGAATCCGTAGATGCTTTGAACACCTCTCTAGGTCTATCACCTGGCGAGTTGTGGCTGAAATAGTCTCTGACGATATATACTACTGCGGGGAGTAGGTTCAGTACAAAATGCTTAGAGCTGCAATACTGGGTACAGAGGTGTAACGGGGGGCAAGGGGACGCACTTACCCGGGCGCCGAATGACTGTGGGGGGCGCCAAAAAGTCCCGGAAATGTCACCAGTACTCTCTTCAGTGCAATACGTTTGCTTCTGAAACACCTAAGGTTCAAATATGGCGGCGTCAAACTTGCTTCTTGTCCCGGGCGCCATCTAACTTCGTCACGCCCCTGGTTGCATAGCGTGGAGTTGTTGCACTTGGCGCTAAGGTGAATCTGATGCCTCCGAAGGGAATGCCGATGCATGCATGTTGGTCTGAATCTGTTCGAGCCGGCAATATGTGTGATAGCAATGCCGAGACCATGCTTTTGGCATGGTTCGGCTAAGTTTTGACCATCCTCATTGGCAGATCCTGCGCCATGTGGACCAAGAACGCTATTCCATGTTATGTGGCTAGAGCCTACATGTGCTTTTGCAGTCCCCAGTAAGGGAGTAAGATACTTGTTGGAGTGGAGGTGGCATAGTCCCCAAAGAACTGCATTTGTTGGAAACTAGACTATCACTCCAACAAGCATCTTATTCTACTCTACGTTTCGCCGGGTTTCTCATAAGAGAAGGCTAAGAAAAATGAGTGGATGACCGCTAGCTTTCGTTTCCGGATGATGGAACAGAGATCAAAATTGGACCGCATACAAGTTCTGCGCCTTTGAAGCGTGGATTCAAACTTACCATCTGGATGAGCGACTATACTATTTCAAACGCCCACAAGTCATGTTCTGTTGACCTAGAAGTACAATGCGGTTTAATCCTTTGCGGGCGTGCGTATGGTTTGCACGGGAACAGAGACAGACGTTTTTGCGTTAAAATGTATTATTTTTCTGGTTCTGCGATAATTTCCGTGAAAGAGTTTAAGCCAGAGCTTTGCAGATGTGGTGTATACTGGAATAAGCTCACGTCATAAGCAGGGTTGCGGAGTCGAAGGTAAAATATGAGACTCCGACTCCCGACTCCGACCTTTCCCAAGTTTCCGACTCCCAACATAAAGGGAATGAAGCTCGGCTGTTAAAATCAATGGAAATCGTGGTAGGGGAAGTGCAGGACCCATGGAACACGGGGACCGAAGAAACATTTAAATTACTCCCCAGCTGGTGACCATATT
>JGI24158J21664_10006914_pt1 | contig 15009 bp, 7 predicted proteins | sample Ectturendosymbi3_FD_21664 | JGI IMG/M metagenome (IMG submission 21664) | reverse complement strand
ATACATTCCTGCCTGCCAGCAACAATTTTTGGACAAAAGTTCAGCTCAGCACGAAATCAGATGCTTTTTATCGACCAATATTCTGCTGTGTCTAATAATTTAGTTTCAACTTGCTGTACTGTATAGTATTTCTAAAATTGCGTTAACGCGATATAGCCGCGTTTCGTACAAAAAATTGAATGGATGAGAATTTGGTCATTGACTCACTGCAAACTTCACGTTTCGCGCTGTGACGTGGAAAAAAATATTGTCTGATCATTTTCAATGCCCTCGTCATGCAATAAATACCTTCCAGGGCCAAGTGCCAGCATAATTATTGCTTTCGATTTTTTGGTATGTTTGTCTTTTCGCGTAACCAAGCATTTTTGGGGGGTGAGGAAAAGTACACAGATTGTGCCCGGATTTTCACCAAATCAAAAGTTTTGGGGGTCAGCTTGCACCCCCTGTACCCCCGCCTCCTACACCAGTGATTTTGCGGGATATCAAAATTAAGTGATACAATTTAAGCCAGTGGTTCCTCAGTCCGCCACGCTTTTTCTCAGTTTGTTCTAAAGCTGACTTTCTTGGCAAGCGTTGTAAAAGCTCGTGTGAAGCATCAGCTAACTGTTGTCAAATGACGTTACGCGTGGAGGTATTCGTAGTATAACCTATTTCTCTTATCTGAGCTCTAACCCTGTCGGCCAACACGGCTGCTGATTCTACAAGGTGGCTGAGGTCAGTAGCTGGCTAGCTGCCTGCACAGTTCTGTCATCTTCTGCAGCTAATTAAGAGTGGACTTAAACAAGCAAGGGAGGAAAACACGCGGTATCAAGACAAATGTTCCCTAATTTCTTAAATGGCTGGTTGCTGGGAGGTAATATTGCGTTTAAATGCAGCTGATGTTTTTGCTGAGTGTGACAAGGGACCTGAGGTATATTGGCAAAGGGCCTTTATCAGTTTTTTAAATTTAATCTCTTACAATCCTGTGGATGTTATATTTCTGTGATTATGTAGTTTCCCTAACACCAGTTAACCGATTGGCTGCAATTGCTGGTAAGAAACTCCGTGTTTACCGCTTCTCCATGTACCGTGACGCATTTCAATTAAATGCGCCAATTATCAAGAAAGAGACAATTGATTTTCATTGCGGGGGCCCTGTTGCAACAGCGGGCTAAAAAAATTACATATTTTCCCCCCCGTCAAGCAAGCCCGGGTTATCAGATGGCCTGTTGTGAACATGGCTTGAAGCGCACTGATCTGTTACGAACGTGGTCTGTTCTGAACGGGTGCGCTATGAACGTGGTCTGTTATCAACGTGCATGGTTTGTTATGAACGTGGTCTGTTATCAACGTGCATGGTTTGTTATGAACGTGGTCTGTTATGAACTGATCTGTTACGAACGTGGTCTGTTCTGAACGGGTGCGCTATGAACGTGGTCTATTATCAACGTGCATGGTTTGTTATGAACGTGGTCTGTTATGAATTGGTCTGTTATGAACATGGTCTGTTATGAACGGGTCTGTTTTAAACATGGTCGGTTATGTGCGTTGTCTGTTTTTAAACGTGGTCTGTTGTGAACGGGTCTGTTATGAATGTGCTCTGTTTTTAAATGCGGTCCGTTATTAACCGGTCAGTTATGAACGGGGTCTGTTATGAACAGGTCTGTAACGAACGTGGTCTGTTATGAAAGGGAACCGTTTTTTTACGTATTTTGTCGACATCTTGTAGGTATTTACTGATATGCTGTACAGGAGCATATTAGAGGTTGGCACCAATACCAAACTGGCAACAAACAAATACCACAAACAGGCTGCACTTCGCTTGGTTGGGCCTGCACTTCGATTGACAAGAATAATCTTTGAGTGTTCAGGTGTCCGTAACTTTCGGAAGTACTACGATTCTAGTAGATAACTTTTGCACAGGAGTACAGGCCAATTGTACAAAGCACGGCAAGATTCCCTGACTGGAGTTAGTAAAACATGGCATCTCTGGGTGAACTCCATCCCTATACGTCATAGACGCAGTTGTCTGAAGTGATGAGCTGCTGTCTACGGAAGACACAAAGTTAGAATCCTTGCAGTTTGCCGTTATATTCACGATTGTTGGTGTTTTGGGTGAAAAAATAAAAACAAGTGCATGCTATCAGAAGTATCAAGGACACAAAAAATTAGGAACAGAAATTTCATTCACCCTGGGGCGAACCATTCACCCAGTTGAGAATCACTGCGTTAGAAGACCCTGGCGTTACCAACACGAAATCTGATTTACGTGAATAAAACTAAATTTCATGAAGTTCCGATATACATTGTTGACGAATATCCACCCTAATGAATTGATCTTATACCGGCAATTGACTCTATGCGTACCCGAGGTTGTTCGAGGCCTCCTTGGATCTTGAGGCTCTACTAGGCTTAAACCTATAAACCCGGTTAATCCGGCCCTGGGGCCATGCCCCCCAAATTTCTAGCATATCTTGTCGTTTCGTGCTTCGAGAGGCGGTGTCCCACACCAAATACTGTTGCTTGTGTCAAATGTTTGGCCCCTCTCAAAATTTTTGGCTGGCTACGCCACTGTCGCGACCCAGGGTTAAGAGGCACTGCTCTAATTCATGTCCGTACAAATAAAGTTTTCTTCTCTGCGCAGTATTTTCTATAATGGACCCAGCGTTGACCTGTGCTGACGAGGTTTCTATGAATTTTTCTATTCACCATAACTTTTCTGCTGATGACCAGCAACTTAACTTTCATATTTCACGCAAGCGCGGAAGTGGTGTTTTGGGTGCAAAGGATTGGTATGCACAGAGCGTTCAGCGGAGAAGCGCATCAAAACACGCACGGAAGCAAAACGCAAGTACAGGTGGTCACAATGAGCACACTCCGTGCAAGCGGAAACAAAACACACTCACAAAACAAGTGAACTCGTGTGCAACACGCAAAATGTCACAAGCAATCGTTTGAACTTCACATGCATTGGCATGATGCTAAAGCACACTAATTACTGCCAAGAAACAGTTGGGGGGTACCTGGGTGGAATTTCCCATCTTCCGCAAACGCTTTTCTGATTGGCATTTGCAAGAACTTTGGTTAATCGTAGTCTGGAAAATTGAAGCCGAAAAAGTTTGAAAGATCCCATGCAAGATTGAAAAAAAGTCAACCAAAATGACCAAATTATTTTCCAGACTCCGTAGAAATCCTGTTTAGGTAATTTTAACCTGCGACCAAGTTCATAAAGAAGTCAATTTTTGCCAACAATCGTCTTTTTTTAAACATTCACAGCATTTTCCAGTACATGACGTTGTGGGGATTTGGACATTTTGCAGCGTGAAGGGTACGAGGGAAAAATCCTTTGAACAGCAGCCCCCCGCTGCACACATTAAGAAACATTTTTACCTGATCCCGACTCTTTTTCAACAACGTGTCTGTTTACATATTTTTTTGCACAACAACAAAAAATAATAACGATTTTATCAGAAATGTTTCGTTTGTCGATGACCTGCAGACCACAGTTTGCACATCTAATTTGCTTTGATATTAAGGGATATTAAGGGAATGTCGGTTACTACATCCAGAGAACAATTCTTGCAGGTTTCACCGAACAATTCGGATGTTTTTTGGGTTGCAACTGATTTATTTCCACCTTTCACCATATTTTCTTGTAAAAGAATGGCAATAGCTTTCTGCAGAGCCACTCATTGAAACAGGAATCAAACTAAGCTATACGTGTTTAAAATTGTTGAAACAACGCATAACGTAATCTCTCTCAGCAAAAAAAGAAAACAACCATCGCACTTGACTGATGACAGTAGCATTCAAAAAATTTAGCGAAGTGACAAACATGAATTTAAACCCAAATTGTGAAAAATCTACCGCATTTAAATGCTTTCCGCACGTATAGTGATAAGCTTGCACTTCCGAGAAGATGATTAATATTGACGATTCAATATGTCTCTCCCTGCGCAAGTTGCGTCTGGTCGTTTTCGAATGAAGGTGAGGCGAAAAAAATCTGCTGAAACAACAGGCTTAACAAAACTGCGTCTATGCTGCACTACGTTTGGAAACAATCCATTACACGTGTTATCAGGGTGCGGTAGGTTCAACCCAATAACTCCAAGTTGCACATGGTGCATATGGGAAATAATCAAAGCAAGTTAACACCTTTACACAAATAGAAAAGTATAGAAAGATCTAATCCTTCAGAGATGATTATGTTGCCGATCAAGTAGAGGGACTGACAATGATGAGGCAAAACAAAAATCGTTTCAAATAAGGCAAAAAGCTACAGATTACAGAAAGAAACAAACTTACGACCAGACGCTCTGTGGTCATCTCTTTACCGACGGCAGGGCTGAAGCTGCAGTTACAGTCGACAGCGGAACAACTGTAGCTTTAAATTCAATCGTTTCTGAGTTGTTCGCGTTTCGGTAATAACCTTGTAATGTTTTACCGTCACAAATCCAGCCGTAACTGCAACCGCATTTCAGGTCGTCACGAGCGCAGTGGGTGAACGATGCACAACAACGAAGCTTTTGAAAAGCGTAAGCGTGTATGTACCGGACAGCGGTGGATGAGGTTCAAATGTGACATTGTCGCTGCAGTTAGGAAAGACTTCATGCAATAACACTGATATTCTCGGGCCACAATTCGCAGGTAATTAGCGTCCAGTAATTGGGTGATTAGCAAAATTAATATACAACGTGCAACATAACCAACCGACCGCGACGTACCATATTAATGACGCACCGCACATGGCAAATGAAAAAAATAGAAAAAACACAAAAAGCAAAACCAACGTTTAAGGATGCGCACATTGCACGTATGTTTGCTGAGAAAATGCACAAGATAACTGAAAATCACCACCTTCAGCCACCTTGAAACGTTCAATTGTACATCAAACAATCTCGGTCTGGCTGCCTGAACTTGCTTCACAATCAGAGAGATACCACTGTAGACCAAACCCCAGTGGATCTAGTGCAAAGTTAAACCATAATCACGCTTTGAATAGGTCGCTTACCACCAAGAAGGTTGTGAACGAAAGCGCAACGTAGGGTATTGCATACTGGTATTATTAACTTCTACTTCTAACGTCAAGCACCGAGACTGTGGCACGAATTGCCGCACAGAGCGCGGATAACGATCAAACTCCAGCTTAATTGCTAAACGTGTTGCTCAGATATTACGATACGAGGTGAAGATTTTATATTGAGTGGTGAGCGCTCCACTAGATCTCGATTCAAATGCTTTTTGGCAGAACCGAAGGCTCATCCAGTTTTGTACTCTTCCAAAATTGATAGGTTACATTACACGAAAATAAACAGCGTTTCCAGCACCACCACATGATCTGTTTTACTCAAAATAGATCTCGAAACGTGGTTTATTTTGACCATTCTCGATTACAATTTCGTATTATATCTCACCGGAAATAATGTCGGTATTTTATGTCAAGTAGAAGCGTAGATTGGACACAAAGAAGCAGCGGCAACATGAGCTCATGATCCCAGTTGTGATCGCAAATGAATCTTAGAAATAAAGTTACGAACAGAACATCACAGATTTCAAAGTCAACATGAACTTATTCTTGCGGGAACAACCGTCAACAACACTGGCAAGTGGGTTCACGTACGATCTGGCTTAGTATGTACCGAGCCAAAACGCATAACAGTACACATGTTATTTTTAACTTCAAACACACGCTCGAAATCGTATATTTTCTTATAAATGCAGTCCAAAATTGCTACTTTCTTTCAGGTTATTCGCTGGAACGAAGAAAAAGCAAAAAACTCGTCAACAGACGCTACGCTTGGTTTGTAACAATTCTAAGCTCCGAAGTTTTGTGGAGATGAAACTCGAAAGACAGCACTGCAGAAGTTTAATGAACAACGTGGGTGATTTCACGGAATCGTCAAAGCCATTCAAACTACTGCACAGAGAAACATTGGCATTTTCGGACGCTCCACAGTGATGCTGCAGTTTGACGGATACACGTAACTGTCCGCCTCGAATGTATCTGGGAGAGAATTCCCATTGTGACGCCCGCGGCGTACTGAACTCACGCAAAACTGCGTTACCGCGTAATAACCGTATTTCCGGTCGACTTACTTGCGGACGCTGTGCCTCACAGTGTGACAAGCCCAGTCCATCTTCGTTGTCCACTGCTTGTGCTGCGCCGCTGCCATGCAGGCGATGAAGTACTGCGCCGCTTCTTCTCTGGTCTTGTCGAGAGCGAACGACGCCCGCACGTATTCGACGTCGTCGAAACCTGACAGCTCCGGAATTCCAGCGCCGATCATCATCGACAGCAAGTTGATAATGGTGCGAGCGTGCGCGCGCAAGGACAGATACGCGCGGCAGCACAGCTCTTCGAAGTTCTTGTAGTCGTCGGTCTTCGCGATATCAGACGTCGCGCCGCGACAGATGATCCGCAGGAAGTCGTCGGGCAGCACGAACGGCACACGATTCCTGCAAACGCCATACTTTTTCTTCCTGTGATTGAGAAAGTGGCCGAAGTCGATGTGAAACATCCGACCGCTTTTGCCGATCATGATGTTGTCGTTGTGCCTGTCTGCAATGCCCAGCACGAGCGTGGCGACGCAATATCCAGCGCACGAGTGCGTGAAGTTGTAAATGGCCTGCTGGTACTGCTTTTCGCCTTGGTTCTCGTTTTTCAGCCACTGATGCAACGTGCTCGATCTCAACTGCAAAGAGCCGACAACGCCGCCCTTCCTCTGCACACACATGATCGTCTCCGAGTCTTTAACGATTTCGATCATTCCGACGTTCTGGCCCATCGCCATGCACATGTAGGGTGAGACGCGCATGTCGAGGTCGTCGTTTTGCCAGATATCGTCCATGATCCGTAAAATTTGAAGCGTCAACATATCCTGTCGCAAGTCGTCGCCGTGTTTGAACAGGATACCGTTTGTGGCGGGAAGCCTCTCGCAAAAGTTGTCGGTGCTTTGCCACCACAGGATGATTGGACGTTTGGCCGAGCCCTTGACTTCGCACAGATCCGTGCTGAGCTTGCCCAGCTCAACGGCGGGATCCAGGGGGTTCATGTTGTTGTTCAATAGTTCTTGATAGTCCGGCTTGAGCAAATGATCGCGAAGCACTTTCTGCGAAACATCTTCCTTGCTCAGAATCGTGTGGACATTGATCAACTTGTTCACTATTTCGGTTTGTCGCACAAGCTCCTCCAGCTGAACGCCGCACGTACGGCAGTACGCTTCAAGGCAGACGCCGAATTTCAGTGCGACCTGCATGTCGTGCATTTCTGATTTGAGGTGCCAGAAGAAAAAATGTCCGATCCTTCTGTTGCAGAGAGCTTTCTCTAAGAGAAAGCGAAGTAACGGGCTGTCCAAATACATTTCGAATTTCAGCGCCGTCACCAACTGCAACAGGTACATCAAGACGCCGTCGTCAGTTAAACCTTTCTCGAGGCACCTAGTGGCAAACTGCCGAACCGAAGGGTCAGGGTATTTGCTGTCCAATAACTCGAGAGAAATTTCGGGCGCGAGCATTTTCCAGCTTTTTAGCAAGAAGTACACTTCTTGCACGCATTCTTGCTTTCCCCAATTAGTTGCTTGAAGCAATTTAGGCAGAGATTCGGGAATGTTCGGGCATAAGTTTCTGCACTCCCATATCAAGGCCTTCTCTTCGTCGGTGAGCACATACAATGCGTCACGGCATGTAATGACTGAAAGCTTATTGTACACGGCCTCTTGGCTATGGTCGTATTCACCAACCTGGGCCCGCTCAGACAAATTGCTGTTGTTATCAAGGCGCTGAAATCGAGAACTCAAATCTGCGTAGTCTCCGCACACATTGCTGTCAATCGCTGGATCCGAACACTGAACCACTGAACCAAAGGAATCGAATTCCAGTTTCAGGCACGGCGCTTCTTTGCATGGATTCGACCCAGTAACACCAAGTGGATTGAAGAGCATTTCCATATGACAAGGCGGATTCCAAAGGCCGACAGTTCGCTGACCCTGAACAAAGTATCCATTGAAATCATACACTGGTATGTTAACCCAGTGCAAAGGCCAGTGTTCATCTTTTTTCCTCCTGATGCCACAAACAGACAAACACAGTCTGGCGCCACGAGGTATGTCAGCAACAGCTGAATCGAACTCCAGCCACTGATTCCATTTTGGAACTTCTGAACCATCCAACTCATCCGTTTTTACATGTGAACAAAGCGGATCCAAACCATGAAAAAGACCGATGTACACACATAAGTTGTCTCCAACATTCAAATAGCTTCCCGATTTCACTTTTACTCTGAATGTCTTAGTGACACATGATGAAGCAAGTGCAGCTCGGTTCTTGGTTTCTGGTTTGAACCTGCTGATTCTAGGTGGCATGTAGGTGTGTTTTGCAGAAACGGTGTTGGCAACATCCACAATATTCTCCAAAATAAGATCAGGCATTTCATTATGATATATGCACTGTCGAATATACCTGTACTGGGTGATTGGGTGCTCCCCCTCCAGATACTCACTGCGGCCAGAAACCTTGAGGATGTATCGCTTGTGGTCGAATGGCTGTCCGTGGAGCTTGGTAAACGAGCGAGACTTAAAAACGTCACTGATTATCTTGGATGGGGGTGAATTGCAGTTCACACACACTGATGTGTTAGTCTGAAAACAATTTTTCTGAGTGAACCACACTTTAACCACCACCAAGTATCTTCCCATAAGGTTTTCAACAATATGCGAAGGGAGATTGGATGACAACTCCAGTCTGGGTGGGTGGTGGTAAGCAAGCAAAGTATGTGAATCGTAGGTGGCATTCCTCTTTTCAACTGCCTTCTTGCATAAGTCACTCATATTTCGTCGAAAATCTTCAACCTCTGCATCTTTTGCCTTGTCAAATTCACTTACAGGAATCCCAATTGCTTGTGTCAGGGAATGTTTTAAAATTTTTTCTTCACGATTGCCCTCTGCTTCCACAAGTTTTATAACAGGTTGAAACAAATGAATGTCACATATTCGACGCTGTTCATCATAAAATTCTTCTTGCTTTGCATCTTTTGTAATCCCAACAAAAATGTATGAGCTTTGTTCTGCCAGGAGCTGAAAAAGAGGTTGATCTTTCGCCAATTTCCATACTTTTCCTTTAAGTTCCATGAGCAGGCATTCACGGCAAGTTTTCACAGAGATGTATATACCAGTTGGCAGCAACACATCCACAGTGATCTGGTTGGGCATTAATGGAAAACCCCACAACTCCCCAGACGCAGATGAGCAACTTGAAGCAGACATAACGTACTTTCACCAGGTAAACATAAAAAATGTAAAAGCTACCGATAAAAACATAATTACAATTGGTTTATGAGTTGTAAAGCATGAATAACAAAGCTAGCTACAATTTATATTTGTTAGTATTCTACAAAGGCAAAGCCACCATAGATCATGAAGTTACTGTGTTTTGATTAACAGTAATAAGAAAGCTGGTTCAAGTCTGAATGCACCACATATTTTACCTTAAACTTCGTTTGCCTTTATTAGCAAGTCAAGGCTGAATTCTAAGCTTTTTTTTATTGAAACATCACACGTGAAAAAGAATGGCAAAAGTACTTGTCCAGAAGTATGTGCAAAAGCATCAAATATCAAATTAACAAAAATTTTTGTTAATTTTTTAGATAGACTTTGGAGCAAAGCTACTTTTAATTAACCATAATAATAACATAAAAATAGCATAGTAAAATGACTGACGCTATAATTACATATTGAAATTCCCTAGCTTTAAACTGCTATCTTAACACTTTGAGAGGCGGGGTACGATATATTCGTACTTTCAGCCTAAAACCAACAGTTGTAAATTGCCTTACCAACGCCATAGCTCCTCCGCCGATTGCGCTAGAGAGCTGTTCAAGGGCTCAAATGGATCGGCCAGTCTTCTAGACTGCACTTGAAAAAAAATGTTTTGGTTGGGGTTGCAGATTTTTTGAGTGACGTCATAAGTGAAGTAGTTTTGGGGGCATTTTAGCTCATGCTACCTGACCTAGGGCCCAACCGCTAGGTCAAAGTATTTTGCTGAAGTTTTCCTTTTTGAGTCTTTGATCAACTTTCTAGCGTTTCTGGTTCAAAAGTTATGATCTAAAATAAACAAATTGATTAATTAACTAATTAGTCAAATATTTTTATTACTTTAGATCATAACTTTTTAACCCGAAACCCTAGCATGTCATCCAAAGTATCAAATGACTCGGATTGTAGCCTAGTTTCCAACAAAAACTTCAGCGAAATACTACCATCTAGTGATTTGGGCCCAGGACCAGGTGAAGTGGAATAAGGTGGCCNAGAAGTCCTCCACTTATGATGTCACTCACAAAAAGCCGCACNCCCCCAAACAAAAAATTTTTTTNGAGTGCAAACTACAAGACTTGCCGAGTCTTTTACCAGGTCTGTAGTGCTTACCAGACCAGAGAAATTCCCACGCAAAGCCATGTGCGATCCAGCTCTTTTGCACGAGCCGTTTGAATTAACCTGGCTGCGAAAGTGTTAACCTGCATACTTCATACGCAATACAATGAGTTACAAAGATTTTTCACATTATTATTGATTAATAATGAACTGCCTCACAATGTTCAGTTTGGTGCAATAAAAATGTTTGGCACGAGTCCCAATAGTGTTCACAATTAAAAATTGGGAAACACTACACTTAAAATCTTGGCATGTTTTTTTCAAATGCAGTGAAATTAATTTGCCAGTGAAAAACTAACTAACATCATGTAAGATAAAATGGATTAAACGACCAATCAGAACATTTCCATTGCTTACTGCATGCAGTGGGTTTATCATTGAGTTTGTGATCATCAAAGCAAGAAGTACCACTTGAAATGTATGGCTATTTTGCACCTAGTATGACTTTGTAGAATGCATAACGACTTTCATTGTTAAGAAAATGTTCAGCACTGTTAAGAAAAATTTCATTTTTTTGCAAATTTTTGTCCATAACAGTTGCTTTTGGAAGACAATAATGAGGAGCAAAATATATGTGTCTAGTATAAAATATATCTTTGGAGCTCACTTAGTGTTTCATACTACTGGTTTTGATCACGATTTAGGCTGCATGTAAAACTTCCAGTGAGATTGTCAACAAGCAACTGAGCAATTGCTTTTTTTATAGATTGTAGATTTTATATATGCAGAGCCTTTGCTGTTCTAGCAAAGGAGTAGGAGAGTTTTAGAAAACTGTCTGAACAAGAAGGAACTCAGTAGCAGACTGCATGCCTTTGAACAGCTCCATCATAGCAGCATGCAAGCTTGTCGCTGCAATGGAATATAATGTTGACAGATAGCAATCTTGGCACCAAACAATAGATAGAGACATGCACTGAAGAAAACACCTTAGATACCACAAAGAATGTTTACTTAATAGGTGAGTAAAATTTTGGCAAAAACAAGTTGCTAAAATTGCAGCAATATTTTGGGTACGGAGGGCAATGGTTAAAAATTAGATTTAAACAATGACGTTGACACTTTCACACACAACAACACTGGAACCAACAGGAAGATGTGACGTATGATAAAAAAATTGGATTGACAAATCATTTAACACTTTGACGTCCAGGTTAATTCAAACGGTTTGCAAAAAAACAGCTGGATCACACGTGGCTTTGCACGGGATTATCTCCGCTCCTGTACAGGTTACGGACCTGGTCCAAGTGTCAAAAGACGCGGTAAGTCTTGTAGTTTGCACTACAAAAAATTTTTTTCGGTTGGGGATGCGGTTTTTTTGTGAGTGACGTCATAAGTGGAGGACTTTTTGGCCACCTTCACCTGGCCCTGGGTGCCAACCATTAGATGGTAGTATTTCGCTGAAGTTTTTATTGGAAACTAGGCTACAATCTAAGTCTTTTGATACTTTGGATGACCTGCTGGGGTTTCGGGTTCAAAAGTTATGATCTAAGTTAGTAAAAATTTTTGACTAATTAGTTAATTAGATAATTAATTTGTTTATTTTATATCATAACTTTTGAACCAGAAATGTTAGAAAGTCCATCAAAGGCTCAAAAGACTCGGACTTGACCCTAGTTTCCAACGAACGCTTCAGCAAAACACTTTGGCCTAGCAGTTGGGCCCTAGGCCAGGCAGCATGAGCCAAAATGGCCCAAAAACTACTTCACTTTTGACGTCACTCACAAAGAATCCACAACTCCCAACCAAAAACTTTTTATTCAAGTGTAATCTACTAGAATGTCCGATCCGTTTGACCCTTGAACAACTCTCCAGCACAATCGGCAGAGGAGCTAGGGCGTTGGTAAAGCAACTGCTAGTTTTAAGCCGAAATCGAAGTACGAACATATCGTAACCCGGCTCTCAAAGTGTTACATTGTTTATGTGATTGGTCAGTAACTAGTTTGAGTCCTGGTGTTTGCAGAAAGCAGTCTCACTCCCACCATTGGATATATAAAATTATCTAGTACTTTTGAAAAACCCACACATTATCAAAATCAAAAATTTAACACACAGTCAATACTGGTGGGTTGAGCATATAATTCAGGCTGCACCCAGTGCCAGATTTTTGGGAGGCCCAGGCCCCCCACCAAAGGGGGCTTCCTATCATGTTCATGTGCTTAGCCATGTGTGTGACATGTGCATGCCACTTAGCCATTTTTAGCAAGGAAATTATATTTGTGGAGTAGGCGCTATATTAGTTATCGCTCGGCCAGATGGGAACATTTCTCTTGAATACTGTGTTATGACGAAACAACTATTACACATATAGGTTTCCTGAAGTTGGTCAGGTATCTGAATGTAGTGTATGCAAAGCCAAGGGAAAGCCATGTACATTGTACGTAGAACGCATCTCTACTTATTAGTTAATAGATTTTGCCCCTGCTTTACTCAGATTAGTCCAGGTCACCTACGAGCAGCATTATTAAGTAGGGCTACCATACATGTCCTCCTTTTTCATAAAAATGAAATGTTCTCTGGGGATATTCAAAAATGTCAAAATGTCCTTGAAAAGGGCCTACTGGCCACTGTATGGAGCCCACTAGCCAACACTCAGAAAAGACTTGAGAAATGATGTGGATGGCTATTTTGAAACCCTAAATACTCTGAAAAACACAAAAAATGACCTACTGAAAACTAAAAGAATACTAAAAACAACATAAAAATTGAGGGAACGGTTGACACATTTTAGCTTGCCATGGTGGGCAATTTACCTTTCAGCCCCCTTGTCAGTTACACCACTTGCTATAATGTATTGTATTTGCATAGAGTAAGCTGTTGCTACTCAACTGCAACAGAAAACAAGCTGGTGGCATAGCTTAGTTTATTGGAGGGCCTACAAGTTGTCATATTAAATTTATGTTTTGGTTGAGTAAATTTGTCAGCTGAAAAGGTGGGAATGCTTCACATTAATTGTTACGTAACGGTTGTAAATCCTTTTTCATTATCTTAATCACTTTGGCATAAGAGTGTGAACTACCGACTCCATTATAATGTATTAGGTTTGTTGATGAAGCGTGATACTGGTGAAACAGTGTATTGTACCTATTTTTCATAGCTTAGTGTAGTAGTTTCTACTAGCTAATCAGTAGTGCACAGTTTCCCAGTTTAATGAAAAGCTACGTCAGAAGTATCCTTTTTTCAGAAAAGGACGAATCATTTTGAAGCTGAATGCATTACATGTGGTTGCATTTGCAGTGCACACAGAAGGGTGAAAAGGCTATTGCAACTTTGTGGATATAGAGTACGAAAAACTTTTCTAAAAGTGTAAAACATTTTTTTGGAATTCTTTGAGCGAACTCTATTCAAGACAATTTACAATCATTCATGGCTGTTTTCAATGAGCAAGTTGAAAATATTGAGAAGACAAAAGCATCAATTGTTAAGGTTGTATCGTGTTGCACCATTGCGAAGGCAATAATTTAAGAGAGAAAATCAGATGTACATATCAACCCAAGTTAAATCAGCACTAAAAAAATTCAGAGAAGAAAGCAAGGATCGTGACTGTGATTTATTAATGTCAGGTGTATCTGTATTGTACGAATCTTGTGTTGCATATCTGGAAAAATGGACCACTTTATTTGCTGAATTTTAATGCTTTGACTAATTTCTTCTGTTGCAAACAACTGAATGGGAAAATGTTGAACCATGGAAATAGTATCTGCTTGAGAAACGTTTCTATTGATGAAGCTAAACTGTTGCCCTATACCAAAACATATGAGTTGTGCAAAATGAGCATCAAACAAATGCAGTTTGTTGTAACATGATGGAACATGAAAAATAGGCAAAATATTTTGTAACTTGCAATACCATTTAATGCTTCAGAGATTGACAAAGATTGCATAGTTTTATCTCAGTGTACATGGCCAATTACGCTAATGTGGAATGTAGTTTTTTTTTTTGTGTTGCAACCACAAACCTAAAAGAAAAGAGAAATCCTTTCTAGTTGATTAAAAGTTGCTGCACAATTTAAAACATCTTTCATGCAAGCAGTTTCATAATATTGTTACATGTAATACTATATTTTTACAAAGTTTAAGAAACTGCAAAATATTCATGGGCTAAATAAGACAAGTTAATAAGGATTTTGCTTTATATATTTTGACTGAAGCATCATCCACACCGGACGTCTTATTTCAAAAGCTTAAAACTTACAAATATTTATTATTTGATTTGTCAAGTGTAGATAATACAGTCAATTAAGTGACAGGTGTAAATCCTCCTTTATGTTGATGAATATATGGCAACCCTATTCTCAAGCTTATTGATAAATAAACATGGACAGAAGAAAGGGGCATCGACACCATAACAACTGTAGAGCTCATCCAAGTGGTTCTAAAAACACAAAAAAAGGCCAAGAGGTAAAAAATGAGATAAATTGCGGCAAAGTCAAGAGAGATTCAAGATTACTATTCTGTAGTGACAATGAAGTCCAGTGGAGACATTTCTGTGGATCCTGTAAAGCACAGGTTCTTAACACCTTGGCGTCTGGGTGGTTTTGGCAATTTTCGCAAAAAAAACAGCAGTTTTCGGTTGCCTTACCAACGCCCTAGCTCCTCCGCCGATTGCG
>JGI24158J21664_10006913_pt1 | contig 15011 bp, 9 predicted proteins | sample Ectturendosymbi3_FD_21664 | JGI IMG/M metagenome (IMG submission 21664) | reverse complement strand
ACCCCTTCAGCATTCCGAGAGGTGAGCATGTACCCCTTCAGCATTTCAACAAATAAGCATGTACCCCTTCAGCATGTTGACAGATGAAAATGTACCCCTAAAATTTCCTATGATAAAATATATCATCATGTTCATTCATAGACATATTTAACAATAAGCATGTAATGATTTCTGGAAATAATACTCAGTGATATATGTATACATATCTGGAAATAAATAATATGTGAATATACTTTTCTCATCTACTAGCCTTAAATGTACCCCTTCGGATAGGCAAATGTAGCCCTGGGGGTACATGTACCCCAGGTTGGGAACACCTGGTCTAGTCTAACGCCGGTAATATCGTACATTATTATTATTAAAAGATGTTATGCGTGTTCTAATTAAAATTAACTTCTGTTACATCAACACAACAGTCAGTAGTGGGAAAGCTCGCGGGCCATAAAAATTATGTCCGCGGGCCGCATGTGGCTGGTGTAAAGGACGAAGATAAGTTGGATCACAGCGTGCAAAGCTTTAGAAGCAGAAACATAACCGAGGGCCAAAAATCAAATTGATCATTCGCGTGCTTGACAGTTGCCATGGTTCGCTCATGCTGCGAGACCAATTACTTTGATCGAAATAGGTCACCGCGGAGGAATTTTAGGTCACAATGCATTTTTATTTCATGTTAGGACTTGTTCTAGTCACATCAGACTGGAATTACTGCCGAGTGTGGTGTGAACAAGTCAGTTAACACCAGCGCAGCCATTTTATGAGACTAATTCCTTGCGCAAAAACGCAAAGTGCGACGCTTACGGACTTTTCTGTGGCACAAACAGTCACAATCGGCGAGCAGAAGATCAGCCCGAAGTCTGATTTTTTTTAAAGAACTTTTATCAACTCCGGCTACTGTAGACCAAACACCTCCGACTACCCAGGCCTGGTAGTGGTAGCAGTATTAGTTCAAAGTATGTTGGAATAACACGCTCACTTGCTACAAGGAGACTAGGAATACCGAATTTGTTAAAGTGTATTAACAAAGCACAGCCGGAGCAGGAGTCATGTTATAAAAAAACACAGCTCCGGAGCCGGAGCCACTTCATTTTTACAGGAGCTCGGCAGCCCTGCTTTAAAGTGGTCTCCACTAGAAAAGGTTATCATCAGCTTTGCTAGCCAAAAACCATGAATGATTCATGATTCATGGAACTTGTTACGTAAGAAATTGACATTGTTGAATAACAATCGAACTGTCTAATGAATGGAATTGTGGGTAAAATGCGTTGCTAAGGGTGGGATAGTGGCAACTTGCATACCTTTTTAAACATGTGGTGGTTCACATGAGCCAGATCTTGTGTTGCCCTGTAGCCTGGATTCTGTAGTTTCGCTTGATTCGTTGTCTTTTGCAAACTAGACCACCACGGCGGGTAGCTTGGTATTTCTCTATTTTGCTTTCATCTTATACATACAAAGGTCAGGGATCTCCAAAAATTTGTCTGTGGATCTCCGGTTGGGAACCACTGTTTTAGGAAATTGTAGGAGTAGCATCTCAACACAAGTGAACAAAATGCTTTCTCTGCTCACAGAAAGTTCTTCGTGTGTCAAAATAAACTTTCTGAACTCGAAGACGCATGCGGTTGTAGCATGCTTTTTCGATTGTAACATGCATCTTCAAGCATTTTAGCGCACGAATTTTGGAAAACTACGCTTTACTGAAAGCTATTTGCACTTTAGTGGTTCACGCGTTCCGAGAGCCGTGATGTCACTAATATTTTATTTCATATGGAAACTAAAATGTCTGTAGAAAACTGTCAGAGATAGTTGACAAAACACAGTTTAGTAGACGGTCCGCAACTGCAAACAATAGGAGAGATTAGCTGAGCAATTACCTTGACTACCTGAGCAATTAGTTTACCGTCAACGTCTTGATGCTAACTTTTTCAATTGCTCCACATCTCTTCGTAGAGAGCTTGCGTCGACTTCGCTATAACATCAAAGCCGCTCAAGCGTTTCATTCCTGACCGAGAAGGAACATTTCAATATCGGGTGTGGAAGATGGTAGTTTCTCCTGCCTTCGAATGGGTTATCATGACTCTCATTATTCTCAACACTGTGGTTCTCATGCTAAGGGTTTGTACTGTGACATTTGTCTTCCAATGGATATATTTAGAATCTATTCATGTCACTTGTATTGAATGCTTTGTTTTTTGCAACTCATTTGCTTTTCGAGAAAACTGGCGTGATTTAATCTGTCTGTAATCTGCGAGGTGAAATAGTCAAATGTGGGTTATTCGGTCAGTTTCTTAGATTTTTCTTTTAGCCTCGGAATGTAAGAAGTTTAGCAAAGACCACACAAACTAAAACGTGAATGCAACGTTTTTATAGTGTCCTTGCGGGGAATCGATTTTTACAATGACTTTTTTCTTCGATATTTTTGTCCCTTCATTAGCCCTTTGCTTTGAGTGGAGTTTGTTTTTAGCAAAACACATGCAATTTTTTCACCTTTTGCTAGAAGTAAAAAAATTATGACACGTAATGGTGTGTTGCGCCATGGCAACGCGTATCATGAACGCTAAATATTACAAAGTTTTCTGATCTCTGAGACGTTGCTCGTTACGATAATCCTGTTCAATGGTGAACATTAAAATAAAATTGTGCCACATTATTAAAGTTTTTTTTTCAACTTTATTCCTTTGCAATCCGATGCAGTCACAACATTGCGATCGTTTAATTTTGCGATAGGTTTACAATGTAGCTGTCCTGGTAGAACAAAAGTGTGAATTCAAATGTTCGTGGGTGAGCATGAATAATTTATAATACCTGTACTCGAAATGTGACAATGAAAGTAATGAATTTTCAGGTCGAGACGAGAAATAGGGCAATACAGGGCCGCAGGACTGTTAGTGGTGGTGGAATCCAAATATGTAAAATCGCGTAATAATACAGTTGGCAACGGTTGCATCGGAAATCTCGTTTAGGGCTTGTTACCAGTTTACAAAGATCCAGCTCAATCTGAATAAGTACTTTTCAACGTCAAAAGACGTTTATCGCTGCTGCGGTACAGTATCCATCTAGAGCAGGGTCTCCAAACTACGACCCGCGGGCAAAATGCGGCCCGCGAAGTCATTTCATCCGACCCGCGGAGACATTTTGTCAATAATGAAAAAATAATAAATCTACGAAAAACTTATTGATGCGGGAGAATGCAACATATCCCGAAACAAAGACGTTACGCAAGATGTCCGGCACTCTGACTACTGTGTAATATGGCTTATGTGACCCTTGGACAAAAAGTTTGGAGAGCCCTTATCTAGAGCAGGGGCCTCCAAACTGCGCCCCGCGAGCCAAATCCGACCTACGAATCCATTTCATCCGGCCGCAAACACCTTTTGTCAATAATTTTTTTTTAATACGAAAAATGTTTTGATTTGGAAGAATGTAACGCATCCCGAAATGATGACATTATGTAAGATGTTCGGCCCTCGAACTGTTGTGTAATAGCTTATGTGGCCATCTGACAAAAAATTTTGGAGACCCTGATCTAGAGATTGGCGAAGAGGAAATCGAAACTTATGAGTGTAACCTTTTTATAATTTTGTGTAAATAAGAGAGGCTTTTACGGAATAGCTTTTGCGCTTGGTGCTGCTACGTCACCAACTTTGTAAGAGCTTCAGTTTTTTCTAATTCGATGAGGCTTGTGCGAAACACTAATTGCCTTTCAATATAGTTCTATGACATGCCGGAGCAGTACGAAAGTGCGTTACGCATTCTCAACATCGTCTTCACGGCATTATTCAGCATCGAATGCTTCTTGAAAATGTTCGCCTTCGACCCATGGGTAGTATACCTTGCTCATGTGCGCATGCGCGTCGTCGCGTAAGCCTGGCAAATCTTTTGTCACCTGTAACTGCACAGTGTTGTCAGTACGTTGCAAGTATCGGCATTTTTGACCGACTTTCGCGTCTGTAAACTTATTGTGGGCTGCTATTGCGATCGCTAGCTGGCGATGACCGTCTAACTCTTAAGATAAACCGCTTATTTTGCGGATCACAGCATGACATGTTATGTTGTAATTTGACCGTGAATTGCGTGTTTGTGACGTCATTGCATGCTTGTACATGTTTGCAGGATTACTGGAGAGACAAATCGAACCCCGGTTATCAGTCGATTTTGGACACAGTTAACACGGTGTTCACGGGACTGTTCACGCTTGAATGTGTTTTGAAGCTGATTGCGTTGCGACCCAGAGTACGTCTATTTTCGGTTTGATTGCTTGTACATCGTTTGGTTATCCATTGCCAGCATCACGTGATAGCGTCAGATTGATCTGGAAGCATTAGCTTACGTAACAAAGCTCAACCTTCCGTTGCAATGGTTTACTTCGCTTCACGAATATTCAGGAAAGTGGCTGAAGCTGGGGCACAAAACCATAGCTTCTTGAACTTTGTGGTGAACATTTTTTGCTCCTACTCCTGTCAACACCAAGCCCTACTCCAGATAAGGTTGCTACTGCAAGCAGGGGCGTAACGACGTCAGATGGCGCCCGGGGCAATAAACAAGTTCGGCGCCCCCATGTTCGAACCTGAGGTCTGTTTCGGAAGCAGATGTAATGTGTTGATGAAAGGACTTGTGACATTGTTGGGACTTGGGGGGTCGAGGGCCCCGCAGTCATTCGGTGCCCATAGTGATTCGGCGCCCGGGGAATTGTGCCCCCCTTGACCCCCTCGTTACGTCCCTGACTGCTAGAATTATTTGTGAAACTGTTAACAATGTGTTCTCAATGTCCCATTCAGGATTGGTCGCAGCCAAGTTTAATCACACACAAGTTTGAACACATGCAACCCTGACGTCCCTTCCCGGGAACTTATATTGGGTGTTAATCCAGAAAACAACTTTAGCTGCGACGTTGGTGTTAACATGCAACAAGGAAACAAAAAATAGAAAACAGGCAACAAGGAAGTCCTAACTTCAACCTGTCAAACATTATCTATTGATAGCCACGCGGATGTAGGCTACCTGCTATTTTATGTGGATTTTGATCATCATAGTAATTTTCTCCCCGCGGCTGGAAACGTTGGCGTTAATTTTTTCCTTGGTTTGAGCTTTCGCTTTTGTTCGAGTTTGAGCTGGATTGTTGTTTTTCCATCAACGCTTGTCGCAAATTCAGAAAGTTTTCAAAACATTTCGAACCCCGTTTCCAAGCAAAGGAAATAACTCGTAGCTGTTGATCAGGCCAGGCCTGGTTTTAGAAACATTTGAGGTGGCAGTACGTACTTCTAGATTTTTCATTTAGCTGTTGTTTACCGTGCTGAAATTGTCAGAACTGTCACAAACACACTTCTTGAGATTCTTACTTTCCCGAAACAGGTTTTCAAAGGTGGAGTGTACAGTTGTCGAAAGAGCAAGAAAACAAAGTAAATGTTTTAGAAAAATGTGCAGTTGCCAAAGTTCAGCAAAAATCGATACGGCTGCACGGAGTGCCACGCACTGTTGGTCATTGTTGTGCATGAAAACGTTTGTTTATCCGTTGTTGTTGTTGTTATACTCGCTTTGCGTTGCCGTATCATATTTCATCAAAGGTTTTTGGTCCTTTACCGTTTGTGCAATAGGTGATGATAGAATATTCTATACTGCATATTTGAACTTGAAGGAATGAAGGTTTTTTCAGAGTTAGCATGGAACTAACAATATTGGTCCAATAAAGCTAAAAGCTAACTTTCAAGGCTCTGCACAAGCCGCAAATTTTGAAAATTCATTGTTGAAGATGTAACGCAAAAATGATACTGAAAAATGTAGGTTGATACGAACTCTTCAATTCTTTCTGACAATCAACCCCGTTTTTTCGGAGGTGCATTCCGGTGAAATGTTTAAGGAAGCAGTGATACTGTTGGTCCTGAGCGCTCTCTAACAGCAAATGCAAGTGACAGGTTCATGGTGACAAACAACACTCAGCCTGCAATTGACGTGGTAACTGCATGTTCAACTTGGAGGTCCGCGAATGTTCAGCAACTTTGCAGGTTCCAAAACTAAAACCCTTTTGAACTCGCACGACTGCAAATACGCTTGGTCCATCAGTCGCTTTTTCCTGAGTCTTAAGTATAACTTCACAAACGACCGTTATCTGGCAAAGAAATTCCAACCTCGGTTGATTGTCGGAAGGGAACATACAGTAAGAAAAACAAAATGAGTAGAATAGGTTACCATAACCAAAGGTCTTTATGCTTAATTTAGTCAGCACTGGTGGCCGAAAAGTGCAAACTTGTTTTGAAACTTCAGCATGTGCATATGAGATTATAGATACTTTCATTTAGGTCAAAAGCAATAGAACTACCAGTGAAATCGCAAACTTAAGTGCAAAAATATGAAGAAAGATCTAGGTTCACAAACCAGCGGCATACAGTAGGGAGAGAAAACTGGCTGCTGGGGCAAGACACTAAAATAGGTTGTGAATGTTGTATTTTTATATGCCACTAGGAGGTTTTACCGAGTATTTATGAGCTTGCAGTGTAATACCTATTCTGGTTTTGTTCCTTCAAATCTCTTAGTGAAGTAGTTTTTATAAAATTTTAAAGGTTTTATAGTGGAGCGCAAATTTTTTCTTCTGGGGACCCAAAGGAGACTTTGAAGTTTGCCGAAAAGGATTTTTTGCTGAATTAGTTGACTGTTTTCTTCTAGAAATCATGGTTAATTGTACACTTAGCTGTGAAACGTAGTTGAATAATTTGGGTCATACCTTTGCATGAGGATTTCAGTAAATCAGAACAAAGAACAACCAGGCGGATCAAACTGGTTCAAGCAGGATTTAAGGTTACAGTACTCGATGCTCGCAATCATCATGTTCCGAAAGCTATGCTCAGATCGAAAAGGTTGTGTTGTGTTGAAGACTGGGTTGCAGTGATGGAGTCCCGAGACTTTGTCTCGGTCTCGAGACCCATTTTTGCGAGTGTCGGTCTCGAAAGTTTCAGGTCTCGGTCACAAGCCAGTTGCTTTGAGACTTTGAATACTGCAGCGATAAGGCTTGGTAAAATTTCTGTAATTCAACATTTTTTCTCTGCTATATCTGCAGGTAAGAAACAACCAAAGGAGGCAGGAAACATGCCAGAAATTTGTANATTTTCACCTTCAAANTTGTGAAAAACATTTTTTTGAAAATTTTTTGGAAAATTTTCAGCATATTCCACAAATTCTCAAGTCTCGATCTTGGATTTTTTGATGAAGTCTTGGTCTCAAAGTTTTGACCAGGTCTCGGTCTCAAAGTTTAGGTCTCGACTACATCTCTGCTACGTTGCAACCCTGCGCCGCGAAGTACTATAATTCACTGCTTGTTGTTTTGGGTATTTCATAAAACAATTGGCGCTTTTGTCTGCAGAACTATTTCCGCGACTCGTGGAACATCTTCGACTTTATTACAGTTGTCGGGAGCATCGCGGACGTCTTGATTACTCTGATTGCCGTAAGTATCGCTTGCGGAGTATGTTCTCGTACAACCAGTGACGAATGACCGTTGTTGTAAATGAGCACAGCAACCTAGCATATATTTCTTATGAAATATATGAGCTTCCAACTGCACATACATGAAGTGTGCAGCGGCAATTACGTGTGGATGTGTATTCAAGCTTTACTAACACTGCGAATTGTACGAGCACACGACACGCAAATGAACGAAAATAACGCCATTTGCTATGTGATTATCACCAGCATTTTGTGCGCCATACATCTATTAAAACAAGTTCCAAGCCAAGCTGAGCATCAAAATGCAGTATGTGAAACACGATTGCAGTGGCTGTATGCCTATTTCTCACAATTCAGCTCACGCAGTTCTGCGCATGCTATTGCAAAAGACGATCAACGCAGAAATGAACAGGCTTATTGTTGAAGTTTTTTACTTCAAAAGATATTTCACTCCGGTTCATTGCTTGCTGTACATAGCCGCGAAATACTTGATGCGGGTAACGAACTGTTTTATGCCTTTAAAGTTGCTATCATTTCCACAAACGGAAAATACACACAAGTTTTTTGTTTTCAAAACTAAGCCTAGATTTTCGTAATCAAACGCTTAGCTGCCGCACAAAGCGCTAGGCATGTTTACTTAGGTTCACTACTCGTTTGTAGAGCACCGCTTTCACCAGTTTTACTTGATTTTCGATCAATGCTTACTGTCGCCAGCAGGGCTTCTACAGACCAATGCAGAGTTGCAAAATTGTTGAAGACTTTGTCACATGAAGCCCCATGCACTTTGAAATGAAATTGCAGTATGGTGCCCAGGCCCGTAACTAGGGGCGCATGGGGGGTTAGCCCCCTGAAAAATTTTTCTACCCCCGGAAAAATGTGTTATAGTTCAAAAAATTTGAGCCCATCTCAGAAACTCTTCGCTGCCCTAGTGTCCCAAGCTGGTTACGGAACTGATGGTGCCATGTGAACTCATTGTTCAAATCAGCTTCTTGCAAACCAGTAAAGCGAGCTCCATTGCAGCCATTTTACTCAAAGACTTAATTAGAACAGAGTCTTGCGGCGTTGTTGAGATATGGTATTCTTTAGTAAAACACTCATTTCAGAAATTCCTGACACAAAATTTTGAAATACCAACCAAACTATACTGTATAGTCTGCAGGCGTAGTCTCAAGCCAGGGTTTGATCAAATCAGATATAAACGCTGTCAAATATAACAAACCAAATGATATCACGTTTCTCAATTATTGTGAAAGAAAACAGTTCGTGAAATTATCTGTCAGTACGGGCTGTTTGTACAGTTGTGTCTATAGGATTTAAGAAGTTAAAAAGTATTGATTTTAAGTCTGAGATGCAATACTTTCGCCTAGGATTCCAGCGCTTAGTGAATGTCGAGTACGCTAACTTGAAAATAAAGGTTATTGTGACTGTTATTTATGCGCGTGCCTGCCTGTTTCATTTTCAATATATTTTTCTCACCCAGCACATGACCCCAAGCTCCGAGGTAACGTATCCCGTTTGAACGAGCTGTTTCCTGCTTGTTTCATTACACTATGGTTGTCCGTGCTTTTCACTTCACTTTGCTTTTCCTACTAGTAGCCATCAGTTTGATGCACGTCGATCTCAATCAAAATTCGGACAAATTTTTCTCAAATCTCTAAAAATTCAGCTTGCCTGTTTTGAACACGATCCCGAAACAAGGATCTGCACTTAGCGCGGCTCACATTAAATCCGGCTGCAGCAGTTGCCGGTCAAAATGTGTAGTTCTGGCCCCTCTTTCATCTTGCTCGAAACGTTAAAATCCTTGTTCGTCTCTGAGAAATATTGGAATCCTTTTGTGGTCGTCAACGCAAGTGCCCCATTGTGATTTTGACAGGCTTATTTCAAGCAATGCCGCTTGGGTCCTTCAGCCACCAGTCATTTAATTGCGCTCGAAAATATGCCTGATTACGGCAGAGCGATAACGTTTTTTAGGGGTTTCCACATCAGCCAGGTTGTTTAGGGGGTAAAGTAACTGGAATATGATCACCTGTGGATGATTTTGTTATTGTACAGTACATAAACCTTAGCCTTCAAAAACCTTTCTGCTCATCCTCCACTCAATAAAGTCGCTGGCCTGCTTTTGATCAAGCCTAACTACAATTCCAAACTGATTAGCACTTGAAAATGCGTTACTGAAGACAAGCATGTAACGAAAAGAAATGGTTTGCACTTCTCATGAATATACTGTCATCTTATACCTTAAAATCGTCGCAACACGCAGTTGCTCGACATCTTGCAGGCTCACCAAAACGTGACTATCTAATACTGTTTTGCTGCTATCGTTTCGTGAGCATAACAAGTTACGAGCCACAAATTTTATGTTTTTTTGGTTGTACCAGCTTCCAGCATTAAATAAATTGTCTGTTTGCACCCACGATTGCAATTTTGTGCATGACAAGTGTCGATGTCGGAAGCTGTCTTGTGTCTTTTTCTTGAAAGTTATATTTCAACTTTCGTCTTCATGCATGTGTTACTGGTTTTGTGTGGATTGAACCTGATGACGTTTGTCGTTGTGCACTGTGTGGGGTTGTTCCGAGAGCAATTCAAAGCATCAATTCGCTTATGGCCGATAAGTAAGTAATGGATGCAACAGTCGCGTCGTTGTATATTCCTTTCGTTAGATCGTTTGCCTTCCCACTCCTTTTCAAATGAAACAGTGGTGTAAATTTCTGTGAGATAGTATGACCGTAACTCGTCGTCCACACCAAGTGTGATCCTTGTTTTACCGCTTGCCTTCCAGTTGATAAAGTCTGTGTGGTCTTCTAAAAGTATTTTGGTCTCAAAGCATCTGAGAAACGTTGAAATTTGTGCGAAATCAGATTCCATTAAAATGCTTGCAACTGTTTTTTTTCATGCTTCCTCTTATTTCGTGTGTGATGCCACGCACGTGGATTACTGGTTGCTTATCATTTTCTGTCTACGTGGCGTCATTTTGTGTCACCTGACGTCAATTTTTTCGCCGTAGCATGATCCGGTGAGTATTGATATACGCGACTCGTTGTCTGTGGCTTCTTGACCGAGTGCGCATTAGCTGTCTAGGCTGGTGGAACGGGTTGTATCTTGTGGTGATTGGTTGTTTGGCGGACTAAGTCTTGAAGTTGTACGGCAATACTGCCATGTGCAACTTATGCATTTGCTTGGGGTTAACAATTGTTTCTCCGTTTTGTTTGAGTAAGTAAGATTAAGTGGTCAAGTTTAGCAGCATAGCAGGAATTGATGTCAACTCAAGCTGTTGAGTTACGGGCAACATAGTCTTAAACTTTTATGCAAGTCATTTTTGCCGTCATAACTCTGTTTTTTCATATATCTTTAGAGTTGTCAGTAGCTACGAACTGAAATGTATAAGCCTGCTCGTTTTCCTGTTTTTTTAACCACCAGTCATTTATGCTGAATTCAATCAAGCTTAGCTAGAAGCACCACAAATGAAAAAAAAACAATTTTTCGATTTTTGCGTCAAGTTTCTCGTGGTATAACGATCTGATGAAGATTTAAGTCCCATCCATGCGCTTAACCACTCCGAAGTGTGTCATCAAAAGTGAGACCGACAGAAAATGCATGCTGTGCTTCATCCAGTTTGTTTCGAAGTGTACGTAATGCATACATACTAAGCGTTTCGCTACTATATTTGCCAAGTATCTTTTATTGCCATGTTCGTCTCTTGTCTCGGAATTAAAAATCTGGTCGGAAAATTTCCATCTTAGATCCGTTCCTTATAACCGCTGCTTGCAAAAACTGCACACAGCATCGGCTTTATTAGACCAGAACTTAATTTCCCTTTTGAAACACGCCAGGCGAGAAAAGTTTTCTCGGTTTGCAGCATCGCCCTAATAACAAACAATACATTATCTTACATCTACAGCTGGTCTGACCAGCTTCAGTTTAAAAATTTAATTCAGAGTGAAAAGATTTTTCTTGATCACTTAGCGACAAAAAAGCGTCGTAATATGCAGACGAAACAGCTTCTTCTAAATCAGGGATAGGGAACCTATATGTTTACTATCACATGCCGCATGACGCAAAAATTAATCAATTTTATTTTCAAATTCTACCTTTAACTTCCTAAGGAAAATAAGGAGAGAAAACTGTCAAGGAGTGAGAGATACTTCACTAGACTTACTGTCTATGTTTTTGCTTGTCGTGGAGTTTCTTTGACACGATGTTATGTTCTAACTTGGGTAACAAAAATTCTGATGCAGGCACATCAAATGATCACGAGGGCCGCATTTGGCCCGCGGGCCGCAGGCTCCTCACACCTGTTCTAAATGCACGTCCTTATCATTAATAACTCACGAACTCGTTGACCGTAATAATTTGTTCTTGACTACAGAGAGCTTTTCAACATTTTTGTAGCGAAATGTGAAAGAAGCTGAACACTAGCACTGCGCGTATTCTTTTTCTTTTTCTACGTCATGCATTCTGTTTACACTCACTTCATATCAATAAAACCCATTAGTGTCTTAATATCATCATGCACCTTAGATTTTAAAGATAGGATAAGAAACCCAGTTAAAGCTTGCGGAAGGTGTTGCGCGGTGCACATTTTAACGCACCTTAAGCCATGAACTGTTGCCACCTTGCAGAGTTAAACGTTTGCTTGAGGCTTTGTAACTGCTGGTCGTTGTTAACCTTCCGATAAGCCGTGATGCAATTTTGCGAGCTGCGTTGCGTGCAGATGCATTCAGTGCCACGACAAACGTGATATACAAAAAAACTAATTACGGCGTTGCTTTGGTTAATTTTTGTAGTCCGGTTTCGTCAATCTCAGCATTCTTCGTCTCTTCCGCGCTGCACGTCTCATAAAACTTTTGAGGCAAGGAGAAACTATCCGTATCCTTCTATGGACTTTCTTGCAATCGATAAAGGTAAGTTTGAGTTAAATATACCTGAAAAGGCGATGTTTGACTCCTTAGATTTTTGGTTTATATAACTCTAACCGCAAATTTTTTAAGGCAAGTAGGCTAGCAGTTTTTACTTTACTTGATTAATTCATTTTTTTGGTGAGAGTCAAGATTGCTTGTTGCACAAACCAGGCAGTTCTCCATTTGCGCTCTGTATACTACAGAATCTAGTTTGACATGTTTTTGGCGCACTTTACATAGACTTTTCATTATTATTGCTACAGTGCATTTTTAAGATATAACAAAAAAGCGGTAAATGTTGGTTCTAGACTGATACGTTCAGCCTAGTTTCGGAGCTGCATCCATTTTTTGTGGTTATTCGTTACTTGAAGTATAATATATTGTGCATTCAGGTGCGCTGATGTAGTTTTGTGCTGGCGTTTAATTTATGCGCAGATTTGGTGTGCTACTTAAACGGTTCTTTCTTATGTTTTGTTATTTTACTGGTGGAAAAACAAGGCATTTAAAATTAGATTTAAATTATATTATAGCTGTGACCTTGCTCTAATGCGGTGATTTTTGTCCCCTAGGCTCTTCCTTACGTATGTCTCCTGATTGTCATGCTGTTTTTCATCTATGCGATCATTGGCATGCAATTGTTTGGCAACATTGCTCTAAACCCGGAAAGTGAAATTAATCATCATAATAACTTCAGGCACATCATTCAATCACTGATGCTTCTGTTCAGGTACGCGTTTGTATTTTTTATTTCGTTCTTTTGTCACAAAAGATGCGTAAATTTACCATTCCACTAATTTAGAAGAATCAAATACTGGCAAATTACCAGTGGATGAGTGTAAAACGCGTTTTTATGAACGAACAGGTAATTTAACGCATTTCAGTTCTTCGCAGAGCTGCCACAGGAGAGGCCTGGCAAAGCATCATGCTGGCTTGTGTTTCCGCTGATTGCGACGAGGCATCCGGTATAAGCAATCAAAAATGCGGTTCGGAAATAGCGTACATTTACTTCACGAGCTTTATCTTTTTCTGCTCTTTTCTGGTGAGTTTTTTTTGATTCGTTACTCTGAGTATATTTGTGCAAAGAAATCTTAGCGTAGAAGACAACATATGTGATGTGTTTTATAGCGAGACTTTGTATCAGGCGCCAACTTGCGATTTAAACGTTTTGCGTGATGAAGGCATCCGTAGCCTCATAAAAACATCAGTAACTTTGAGCACAGCAGGTCATAAGGCAAGTTTTTATAAAGCAACCGCATATAACACGGTGTTGCACAACACGCATGCTTTTTACGCCTGACAACCTACAAGAAGAGCGTTTTTCAACAAGTTTTGATATTTCAATTGACAGCACAAACTTTCCTTTCTATTTTTAAATTTTCACGAAATAGCTTGAAGTGAAATGGATAGAATTGCAGCTATCGTTACTGTGGTAGTGCGCTGAGCATTCGTGGAAAATAGTCAAAGGCTGTAGAAAACAGATATCTTCAAGTGTTAAGCAGCTCAATGTTTGGTAGAGATGAACTCACAAAAATAGATTGCCGCAGATTTTGGCTCTAATACTAATAACACCAAGATGTGGTATATCAAATGCCGCCTCGAACCTAAAAAAATATTCAAAAACAATTTAAGTTACTAGTTGCAAGTGACGTACGAGAAATAAGGCTCCATAGCCACCTACACAAGGCACGTAAGGATTGCCGAAGTCAAACCAAAAAACACAAGTCATAAACCCATGACTGAGATGTGCATTTGCCATCATCAAGCCCTCGCCCACATACAGAAACGAGTTAGCATGACCGATAACTGGACTGAACAGTTTTATGGTGGAGACAAATTAATTCTTCCGGTAGCAAAAAGAAACTTCACAAAGCTGGTTCAACCAATAGGCTTCCACGCGCAATGGTGAGGTGCATCTACCTTTTTGATAATAAATTTACTCTTCGCGAATTATTTCGGTTGTTGCGGTGGACTTCCCAAAAATAGCATTTTCAAAGCCAGGGGACAATCTCGGAAGCTCACGTATTGACGCATACCAGTCAAGTTTTTCAAATTAATACAGAACCCAAGCGATAACGAAACTTAAGACGGAGGGCGTGCTTAAAATGAAGACTAGGGTATTCTTGGAACTGTGGTCTGTCTTGTGAATCCTTCAGTGTCATTCACAACCAAAGCGCGTGCACCTTCTAGAGGGAATATTGGTTGCTACAGTTCCACCTCCAACAATGTAATTTACTTGTTTCTGCTTAGCACTGTGTGCATTACACAGTAGTCTAGTTAAATAGTTTGAGTTGTGTTGCACTTTGGGCCAAAAACTTTCTTTGAAGAAGGTTAAAAATTTTCACGTTCTTCATGTCTTTATTAGACCAAAATGAATTGTGTAGTTGTTTTAAGTGACATTTGACGCTTTTCACATAAAATGAATACTATTCAAATGCAAGGGCGGATCCAGGAGGGCGATTGGGGCGATTGCCCCCCCTAAAACTTACGAAAGTAACTTTGTTCACCATTATTTTGTGCAATTCGAAAAACAACATTTGCGTATAAGGTGTCATTTTGTCGTCCATTGTTTTGTCACAGGAGTGTTTGGAAGTATACTTCATTTCTGTTACAGTATAGCGGTCCTGTTATGAGACTTGACTGCCAAATATTACAGAAATCGCCCCCCCCCCCAGCCTTACTGGC
>JGI24158J21664_10006912_pt1 | contig 15011 bp, 11 predicted proteins | sample Ectturendosymbi3_FD_21664 | JGI IMG/M metagenome (IMG submission 21664) | reverse complement strand
TTAAGTCGACAAATTAACAAGCAAAAAGTATGCACAAACAAGTAATCTCCTTTGCGCAAGTAATAAAGTTTTTGGAAAATATGGATCTCAAGGGGGGGGGGTTTAACCCCAAAACTCCCCCCTTGCGTACGCCCTTGTATCTGATTTGAAATGGACTAAGGAAAAGAGATAACAGAAGTGCGGGAACATTGGGACTCAGGAGCCAATGGAGAAAAGTTGTTTTGCCATCTTTTTGCTATTGTGAATTGGTTTCCACAAAGGAACTGATATTCATAATGAACTTCTAAGATGTTTCGCCATTGCATATGCCAGATGGATAGTAGTCAGGCCCGTAACCAGCTTGGGACACCAGGGGGGGCAAAGAGTTTTCTGAGAGGGTCGCAAAATTTTTTAAACTATGTCCAATAGTTTTGAATTATACCCCACACATTTTTCCAGGGGGGCGCAAAATTTTGCATTGGGGGCTTCGGCCCCGTGCGCCCACCCTGGTTACGGGCCTGGTGGTAGTTCTATCAACCAAAACACAATTTAAACCATTTTAGCAAGAAAATGTTATTAGATTTGATTGCATTTACGCAGACAAAGATTTTGCACAAGGTATGTACTTTGACGTACGTGAACGTGTATTATGACAAAATGTTTTTGGATCATGAACTCCCTAGATCCATTCATTCTTTGCTTCTTTGTTGCTGATAACTTGTGATGCTTTTATCCACCGACGTTGTTTGAAAAACAAAACAAACGCAAAAGGTAAAACTTTAATAATAAACACAGTCAGCTTACAGTCAGGCAATGCTCTCACGTTTTTGTGCGTTAATCATCAGAGTCCTCCGCGGAGCGGGTATACCCGGATTTGCGGGAAGGAAACCCGCAGAGCTATGCGTGCGGAGCGGGTTCGGGATGAACTTAATGCGGGTCGGATCGGGCGCGGGATAAGAAAAATTTTGTGCGACTAACTGAATATTGACCCAGTGCATGTGAAAGTGACACGAGCAAGAAATTCAATGCTGCAGAGAGCTTGCAGTACAAGGGTGCAAGACTGGCACAGATTGGAGTTTCTAGCTCTCAGTGCTCTTACAAGATATACGTAGGGCTGCCAGATGTGTTTTGTAAAAATACCGGCCATTTTTTCAATAATGACAGATGTAGGCTGTGTCGTAATTCGTAAGTGCATATTTCATGGCACGAGATTCTGGAATAACATTTTGTAAAGGAAGGCTTTTTTGTCAAATGCATTTATTTTTCGTAGTGTTTTCTTTTATATTTCATGAGGCTACCACAATGCTTGGTTGAAAAATTTTCCAATATGTGTATAAACAAGTGTTTTGTGAGCAGAGTCTATAGCCCTATGCTGAGCGTTAGCAAACTAGCCTACTTTAAATTAAAAAATCGCTAAGTTCAGCGTTTAATGTGAACGGAGGCGTTTTCTTAAACTCCCAAAAATATTGGACTTTGCAAAAACCTTTTTTACATGTTGCATATCGAGTTCTGAAGTGAACATCATTCCGTACAATTCCATGGTAGTTGCTTTTCTATTGTAATATTGCCTGTATCAATGATCTTGCAACGTTTATGGTCATTGCCTGTATGAACAACATAACACTACTAACGTTTCTTGCGTGCAACATTCACTTCAGTCTGCAATAATCATTTTATAGCTCACCTGAAGCTCTTCAAAATTTTTCTCAGTACAACTTCTGGAACACCAAGACTGACTGAAACATGACCTCCCGGTTGATTCGCTGGCCATGGAGCCAGTTATACTAACGCCGACTACGTAATGCGTCTGTTCAATGCAGCTAGCGTAAATGTAAAAGTAACGTGATTATGTTTTAAAAGATTAATATTGCCTATTATTATACCACTGCAAACGACAAAAAAACTTATCATCAAAAAAATTAGAAATTAACGCTTACTCTAATTGTGGTTCTTAGAACACTACGCATTCAAGTACAGCCTTTGGCATTGGCGATATCAACAATAATGGAACTGAAAACGTTTTGCGAGAGAATTATCTTTGTACATTTACTCGAATTAAGGATGGAATCTGGTTTACACTATACCAAAATAAATTTAAGAAAACACTTAATCAACGAAAATTGCTCCACACTTTTTCATCTCCAGATATCACCCAGTGTTTATGATACACGCAAAAACTGCAAACAGTTTATCTGGCAAAGTTAAGCCAATTATTTCTGGCGGTTTGACTTTTCCTTCATCGTAGGGAAAAAAATTAACGAAATATGCCAGGTGCATAGATGCATGCGTAAAGGCAGAAAAAATAGGAAGACTAATGATGAGAATGTTGAGAAAAAACAAGCAGAAAAAGTAAGACCCATGATAGGGAATGAAAAATAGGACACATTTCAGTTGTGAGTGTTTGATTCTGATGTTCAACATGCATTATTATTCCGTATATCAAATATGCACAAGACATGATCTTTTTGATTTTAAATTGTTCTGAAAAATTTGAGGGGTGGAAAGGGAGGCACTTTTGTGGCGGTCCCGGTCGACACAGCCTTGCTATTCTGCGCTGAGTGCAGTAGTTCAGACAACAACCCAACCTACGCCGATTTCACGAGTAAAATACCCAAACGAAATGTTCATACCGACCACGTGTTGAGCGAGGGAGGGTGGTAAGTAAGACTAAACCGTTTATGTCCAAGCTGCGGCTCAGTGGAAGGTTTCGTGCGGCGCAGTAAGCTTGCCATTAATGTGTAATAATCTGTCTTTATTTCGATTATCTTAAATTTGACATTTTTGATGCAATCTGGCGTTGTAGCTCGTAACAATCGCGTTTAGTGTGTTGTAAAGAATACTGTTTTAGGTAAAGTAACTCTATTTGGCAAAACCGTTGGTATCTCGGAAGGGACCCGGAGCTACCTCTCAAATGGCCATAGATCCGGCTCCGGTTCTAAATTTTGAACTGAGCTCCGGCTGCGGCTCCTTCTGATTTTTAATTTGAGCTCCGACTCCAGGCAAAATGCCCAGCTCCGGCTCCGGGATCCGGTTCCGCAGCCCTGGTTTAAAGTATTGTACTTTTATATCTCTGTTCATATTACAGAGACTTAATTTACGTTATCCCTTCAGGTGGTTTCCCTAGGCAGCCCTGAATTTTGACGGATAATGAAGGTTTTCAGTCAAAAGACTGTTGACACTGTTTTGTAAGTTGTTTAGACAGCATAGACTAGTATCTGAGTGGCATTAATTTTGTGTGAAACGTGTCAAAACTTGGTTGAAAGAACTCAGAATTTCAATTTAGTTGAAATACAATCTGAATGACGTTAAGTACTTTTTAAACTGCTTCCAGACAAACTTTTTGGTTTTATGTGCGAAATATCTATTATACAATCGCTGAACTGTGATATTATATAACGCACACAGTGCTAAGCAAAAAATATAACTTTTCCTATTGTTGGAGACAGGCTGGGAATTGCTAATACACACTTTAATTAATAGGCTGAATGGCAATGCTTCGAATCTGGACCAACCTGCAACTTTTTGCCTGAGATTTTATTCCGCATGCCGCTGCACAGTGCGCCCCTCCAGGGGCGTAACGACGAGGGGCAAGGGGGCACAATTCAACAACCTCGAATGAAAAAGCAAACTGAATTTCAACAAATTAAAAAGATGGCCAAATTGACTCAGGACTGAATTATCCCTCCAGTGCGATTTCGTTTAACCAGAGGAAAAATATCCTATGTTTGTAACAGTTGAGCTACCAGCTGACTTCGCATCACGCACTATTAATACCAGCATTTCAAGCGCACGGTATGCTCACCTTCAGTTTGTCTTTTCCACCTCATACGCATTCACATGTTCAAATCTCTCACGGGTTTTAACAAGGTAAGCGTTACGTGAAACCCCCTTGAGAACTTTCATTAACTTTCCACAGAGTCTTTCTGGATGGTACATACATCATGAGTCATAATTGTATATACTCCCAGTAAACCCCAAGTCCCAAACACCATCTGCTGTTTCTTCTGAGTTTAGGAATGAAAGTATTTATGTGCTAAATTGCTGGATATTTAATTTTAGACAATTCGTTTTTCACAGGTGATTTTGCGCGAATGTAAAATATATAGAAAGTATTTTCAGTGGGGTGACCCAAGTAAAATTTCAGATAAAATTGCAGAGAAAACTTAAGTCCCCAAAGTCTCTCAAAAGATGTGGTGGATGTTTAGCAACTGGATTTAAATATCTTTGGCAAATCGCAAAACACATATGACGTACCTCTTCCTCGAAACTGTTGCCTGATATCACAAAAATGTAATAATGTCGTGGCGACTGTTTGTTCCCGATTCGCACACTATTGTTTTTGAAATCCATTTTCTCGTGGACTTATCAAAATTAAATTTGTTTGAATCTGAATGGCGACGGAAAGTCGGTGTGCAATAGATTTTATCCTTTTGCCATACGACATTCCATCGTTGTTTGTACTTGTGGTTCGCAAGACCGCCGTTTCTGTAGAGAGCAGAAAGATTATTTTATCATTTAAACTCTGGAACACTTTTGAGGTTGGCTTCTACATGAAACAACTGCGCGTTTTGTCTGATCTTTGAAAATTTTGATGGCCGCATTAGTATACCTGCGCAGTACTTGTGCCCTCTACTTATATTGCTAAATGTGATTATATGTTACCTTGGGTTGTCAAGTAGGTTTGCTGATAAGTTATTTCTGAAATTATAGCAAAACATCTTCACACGCGCTTTTTTGTCACAGTTATTTGAATGTACAATCATTTTCAAGTTAGAGCCAATTTATCCATTCTTGCACTCAATTTATTTGGAAATATTTTGTGTTTCTCCTGTTCAATGCATAGTCGCTGATTACGTGCTTCTTGCTTATTGGGGTTCGCCAATGACACCACTCTGCACAAAAACAAACGTGGAAATGGAGATTGCGTTGGTGCATACAAGCGGAGACAGATGCTGCAACCATTCGTGTTGGTAAACCGCGTATACTGAATCTGAACCTTACTAGACTTTTTGTGATTCATATGCAAAACGGCCAACGAAACAATGCAAAGACATTTGAAACTTAAAAAAATTTTGTCCTTGCTAAGCTTGTCATTTTGTTGTTAGCAAATACAATCAGCTGGATACAAACCATTGCAGCAGTCCACTCTACGCGCTAGTCGATTGCTTTGTCCTGCTCCTACATGGAGGGCATGGAAGGCAACTTGCAGCCACTGCTCAACAGGCAGCGTGCCTGTGCCGCGCTGGCGGTTTAGTATACGATTACGCGTACAAAAAAGTTTCTTTACAGACACGGCGTCGACTGAGCAAATGCGTTGCGTCGCGTGACTGGGTGTTCAACGAAGAATTGACATTTATTGAACTTTCAAGGGCGCTGTTAGGTGCTTTGCTGTTGCAGCGAGCGTCGGAACTGTGCGAGTTGCCGAGTTGCCGCCTATCGCGACAGGGAGGCTGTGTCAAATGCTGCGCTTACAAGAGCTTCAGCGGTTGGCATTTGGGCTACATTTTACGGTATTCTTGAAATAAACAGCTGCTTTTGCCATAAGCAACTAACGATGTAATTACATGCTTGGTGTTGCTGCAAACGCCTAAGCTCTGCAGCAAAACTTTTTAAGTTCACTACAGTGACAAGTGGTAGTAAACGAACTATTATGCTGTAGTTTTATACTGTGTTCCGGGTATTTTTGCTGTAGTTTGCTGTGGCGTTGAATATGCTGTTTTTGCTTTCAAAATGCGTGCCGTACTGCAACTNTTAACATCTGGATGGCCTCTAAGCGGTCGTGTCTCTTCTGCATATACGTTTATCTGTTAGCTTTGTTGCAAGTACANTAGTATATCCAGATTTACTATCTTCTTGAACCAAAAAATAAGCACGTTTTGAAACAAAACAAGTTTTGCCCGATAAGAATTTGGTTGACAGAACTTCGNTCTTTTTATCTGATATATATAATAATTAGGCCTACATCCAATTCGCGCAGTCAAAAAGAGCATGGTTTAAGTTTTTTTGCAGCCAAACTTACTAACAATAACCATGCAAAATCAGAAGGTTTTAATGGAGGCTAACATATTTTGCTGCAAAAATGTTCATCATCATGATTGTAGTTCCTTTATCTGACGTATTATTCGGTTTTAACGTCGAATAATAATAACGTGATGGCAGAACCATTCTCCTATACCTGAAACTTGCTGTCTGTTTACAAATAAACTTGTCATCAAATCTGCTTCCTGACGGGTTTACCTGTAAATCGCAGAGTCATCGGATTGCGGTGTAACCAAGCTTTCCTAACGTTAAATGGCCATCGAATGTCTGGGTAGCTCTCCCTTGTCGTTCCGTGGGCACTGCATGCTTGTACACAGGATGTTACAATATAATTCCACAGTTCATTCCAACGCCCACGGATCCGATTGGTTATTTTTCAGCAAATACTGTTGTCTGACGAAGCCGTTTTTCAGCCGTTGCTTCGCCAACCTGTAGAGAGCGCGGCTGAAAATGTGCGGATGTGTTATGTTGTTATAGATGTAGATTCCAAAGCGCCCGAAAACCTGAAACGTGTGGGGCAGCTGCTGGGAGTGGGAAGCGTGTATTGTATCCAGGGGCGGATCCAGCCAGTAAGTTTACGGAGAGCGATTTCAGTAACAATTGGTAGTCAGGTCTCATAACACCTTCGCTAGTCGCTACCCCAAGAGAGTGATGGAGTGTACTTCGCAAAACTGCTGTGACAAAAACCATCGACGACAAAATGCCTTTATATCGCGACTGTTGTTTTCTGGATTGTACAAAATCATGGTAAATAAAGTTACTTTCTTAGGTTTTAGGAAGGCGATCGCACCCCCGCTGGATCCGCCCCTGATTGTATCTGCGGAGAGTGTACAGTACCAGTGGGGGAAAGGCGAGGGTTGAACAAGGTGGCAGGTACAGACGAATGTCTGGTTTCAACAGGCGATGAGTGGTGCGAGGTGGTGAACAGAGGGGATTATTGGGAGAGGCTTGGGTTATATCCAAGTAGAAATTTTGAAAGTCGGGCATGTTTAGTGACAAACGAGTTGGATGACTGGGGCGCAAAGCCCGGAAACGTCACCAGAAATTCTTCAATAGGGAGGCTTTACGTTTATGCAGGGGGTCTTGACATTCTAAAATTTGACAAACTCAACTGATTCATAGTGTTTTACACTTCAATTTGGGGGTGCCTGGAGCACTTAAACGACGGAAGTGCAGTGAGACGAGGAGTGTTTCCGTGTCGTGCGACCAGAGGTCCACTTGAGTTCGCTGCAAGGTGAAAGTCATGCTCAGTGGCCCTGCGTGAGAGATAAATCGACTACGTCGAGACAGCTGCTAGTACAGGTGCTGGATGTGATAGTTGTGACAATGGTTGTGATGAGCGGAAAGATTTTATGTCACGTACTACTGGTTTAACGCTGGGGCGGATCCAGCTCGTAAGTTTAGGGCGGCGATTTCAGTAATATTTGGCAGTCAAGTGTCTTTCTGAATTGTACAAAATCATGGTGAAAAATGTTACTTTCGTAAGTTTTACAGGGGGTTATCGCCCCCTCCTGGATCCACCCCTGGTTTGAGGTACGTTGCTGTTACCTTCTGAAAGAAATGATGGGCTCAGAGCGACAAGGTGAGAACAACGTCGTGGTACGGGAAGACCATCAGGCTGATAAGCTAGATCCNAACGCGTGCGGCTTGGCTGCAACGGTTGACCGTGCTTGGGTGTCTACGCGTTGCAGAGCGTACAGATGCGTGTGTTCTGTGACCATGGGCGTCGGAAGGGGAGAGCAGGGGGGCAAANNNCCCCCTGGATTTTGAATTTNCTAGCAAAAAAAAGTTGTTTTTTCAATTTCGAGGGGTAAAAACCAAATTTCATTACTTTTGGCCCCCCCTGGAAAAAAATTTGGGAAAATCCCCTGCTGCCCCCCCTCTGGAAAATATCCTTACGACACCCATGGCTGTAACAGCGTGTCGATGAGGAAATAGCTCTTAGGTCGAAATTAAGCTGGGCATTACCAAAAAAACTCTCNNTACTGGCCAAAATCGGTACAAGGACAGCAGCAGTGGGAGTAGAGCAAAACAAACACTCTAAGAACACACAAAAAGGCGCTCATGAAGTGTCGTAACAAATTAAAGTTAAACACAAACGGCGACAAAATCAAATGATAGTCCAGGCGGTACAAAAACAACAGATGAGGCTGCAGGGGCGCGTCCAGCCAGTAAGGTTAAGGGGGGCGATTTCAGTAATATTAGGTAGTCAAATCTCATTACGGGGTAGCTACTGTAAGAGGGAAGTAGTATCCTTCACTACATTGCTGTAACAAAACAGTGGACGGTAAAACGGCCTTTCGTCGCGAATGCTATTCTTCGAATTGAACAAAATCATGGTGAATAAAGTTACTTTCGGAGGTTTTAGTGGGGAGATCAACCCCCTTGTCCGCCCTTGTGAGGTCGTCAAGAAAACATCCAGTGGGTCCAGCAGGAACAGCGGTCCACACACTGGGCGTGCAGACAAAAGATCAACCATCACACCTTGAGATTCGATGGTGCTGAAAAGTTGTAAATGGTGTTGAATGAAGACACGTTCCCGCAGTGGCGTAGCCAGTCCAAAAATTTGGGGGGGCAAAAAATTTGGAGGGGACGAATAACGCTATTTTGTTTGGAAAAACGCCTCTCAAAGCACAAAATGACTATATTTTCCAAAAATTTGGGGGGGCCATGGCCCCTTTGGCTCCCCCTGGCTACGCCTATGCGTTCCCGCAAGGATGATGGCGAGGAACGTGATCGGCATAAAATGTGACGACGGAAAATCTCCGGAAGTTGTCCCACGCAGTTACGACGTGCCAGTCATTCCAGTGGAGCCTAGGGTAGCTTCGTTGAAAGAAGTCCGCAATTACAAACGGAGGAACGAACAACGATCCAGGTTTATTGCTGATTGCTGCCAACCGAATACAGGTTGAGATTCATCAGCAGGGCCTCCAAGAGAAATCGTTATAGGCGGAACAAAACCCATGTGGGCCCCTAATACTTGCAAAATTATATTGAAATAAATAAAAATTGAGGCTAATTAAATGTGCATCAAACTTCAGCAAAAAGTGTACGTTTATTGATCATATGACATGTTATGTTAAAACATACCGGTGTTCAAGTAATGTGATATTATTACCATTTTCTAAACATGACTTTCAAATGTTCATAGTAGAATCTTATCAAGGAAGAAATCAGAAAAAATTCCGCAGTTTTAGAATGAATGGAGTCGATCGAGGTTGAATAAAACGCTGCTNGTGAAATGAAACCGCAATCTCATTAAGCAACTGTATCCTTGAAATGAGCCTGGTTATTATAAGAATGAAGGGACAGAACGAAATATTTTGTCAACCGACTTTTGCTTTTATTTTTGACCGCGAGCCACAATAAATAGCAACACGGGCCACAGGCCGGCGACCACTGCTTTAAAGCATTCTGTCGAAGTACTGCAAGTGGTTAGTTTCTCCTGCATGGTTTCGAAATCTTTTAGATTTCTGGGTATGTCCGCTAATCCTAAACTAACATTCGATTAGTTAGTGTTAGAGCATGTAGCTGCTTGCGGCGCAAGTTTAACAATCAGAAAAAAGCACAGCACATCGCTGCGGTGCACCATAAGCACTTGCGTCCTGCACTGCAGTCACTTGTTAATTTTAAACTTATTAGTTATCTTACAAATATGCGCGACATTCGAGGGATACTGTTGTTAGATTAGATTTTATTGTGAACTGGCATGTTTTCCTTCAAATATCACGTGAAGTATCTCTTTTGTTTGAAACTCTTGGTTTATTGGAGAGAGTTGTTATTAAAGATTTGTTTGAAAATCAATGACGTAAAGGAAAATTCAGTTCAATGGACACACCGGGACAGTAATCGTGAATGTCTTAAATTCGACAAAGTAGGCAAACATTCAAGTTCAACAAAAATAATTACTGCTAATAATATCAATGCATCATATCAGCAAAATGCACTGCCAGCAATTAACATTAAAATGCATCACACCAGCTTACAAAATCGTTTAGGCAAAACCCGTTTTATCACCGGGTTAATTTCGCTACATTATTCCGAATTTGTAAGTAACAAACACGCAAATGTTCCTTCAGTCTCCGCCCCTCCGTAGCTGTCGGGCCCCGGAATAATGTAACCTGCTGGACCCCTCTCTCATAGGCCCTGTTCATTTTATTTGCTTGTGGCCGTGTCAGTTATTTTTATAACTGTGACAAAAAAGGCTCTTGGTGAACCCCACGTGGCTTGAGGTTGCAGTGCAGAAACACAAAAGACCGTTTCCGGAAAAGAACAGGTTCGATCAAAACGGTCACGTGGCCATGTACACGCACACACAAGTATACAGATTGTGAGACGCGCGTACTATACGCACAATCTTTTGTGGTAACGTAATGACGTCGACGCTCCGAGATCTAGTGCGACTGCGGCCTAGCTGCGGTGGATTACATAATACAAAAGCTAGCTCAAATGATGAAAACGTAGACGCTCCACAACATGAGAGGCTGTCACAGGTCAGCAGAGATTTCACTTTTGATGTTTTCAGAAATTTTTTTAATGTTTGATGTTCACGCTACAAATTTGATATTGACAGCGCTTTTCATATTGCAAGCATTAATTTCCTTGTTTTCACTACTTTTTGCAAGATTGTTGTTTGCAAGTTGCCTTTNGGCTTGAATCCAGGTCGTCATTTAATTTTCTTTCTACCTTGTCAGCTTGCATGAGGTTTTCTGTGTGAAATNGGAGAGGATTTTGTCGAAACAATGGTGGTTGTAACAACAATTGCACATGTTTGCGAGGTTGGACGGATAAAATAAAAATACCACTGTACAGATCAGAGGTTCAGTTCAGACGGCAGGCTGCAGCCTGTTTTGAGAACAGTATACGCTAATCTAACTGGGCTACTCAAAACCAATGTGAAGAGAACCATACAGTATTTTTGAATAGTCAAATATGATGATTTACGTTGTCAGAAGATCAATTTGTGGTAAAGCGGAAGTAGCCTAGGCTGGAAAGAAGTAGAATGATTCATTGATGGCAAGAGTTCTTTTTATGACAAACAGTTTGGTAAAGGAACTTACAGTTACATCTGTACGTTCTAGTTTCTATCAAAATCAAACAAAATCGTGTCTTTTTTTGCAGGTGTAGGTTATCTAAAAGTTTGAACAGACAAGACATAGTCTTGTGTCTATTTTTGGTGTTTATGCCTGAAATTTGATTAACTTAAAGCCTGAAAAGTAGGATATTGAAATGATTGAGCCCAGTGGCGTCACTGGCGGTGTTAAATTAGAGTGTGAACAGCCGCTACCCGTTACAAACGCAAGCATCTGCTTGGAAGCATGTGAGCTGCTTAGAATCAGGCATCTTTGTAGCAAAAACTTTCGTTATTCGCTACGCGCTCAGTGGACATATAGGCAGGGTCTACGAGAGGGGGTGCAAGAGGTACATCCTACTCGGGCCCGCGAGGATGAAAGCATATGCACGCTAAATTTTTCTGTAATGAAACCCAAAATTACTAGTGGGCCCGGTATAGGTCTTCGTAAAATTCTCTCGAAGACCCTGTATACAGGTGGCAACGGTCGATGTTTTGCATATAAACGCGCTGTCCCAAGAACTTCAATAGGATTTGAGGACACTGTGTTGTTATGGGAAAGTTCGTTGGAAGACGAAATGATGTCTGGAAACCAGCGATTGGAGGAATTGTGGGATGCGGAATCGCAGGATCTTTTATGAAATGTTTCACGCTGTTCTATGAACATATAATTCGCGAGTTTGGAACTGATTACGCTTCTGTGTCTCTGATCAACGCGTTGATGTATGTTGCCTACGCTTTTGCCAGTAAGTGCAGATGTGAATTGACTAGAAATTGCATTTATATATTTTAACATTGTTTGCCAGTGCTGTGTAGAATTGACTCTCCTTACCTTCCATAAAAGAATATCTTCATTTTGCATGATATCAGAACACCTATATAACCTTAATTGCTGTTAAAGCTACAAATACGCGGTAGTTAGCCAACACCCTTTCAAAATGCAATAGGAGATGTCCTTTATACAGTAGATGAGCTTTGGATTTTCAGTGTTGGAGGTTATNTTGTTTGTAAGTGCTGGNTTACGTTGTTTTNGTAAAATTTAGCTGCGACTCTGGCTGAACTCGGCTCTTNCCAATGATGCCGCGACAGCCCCGTCAAATGTTTTTCTGGTTGCAAGCGCAATGTTAGCAGTGTTCCCTCTAAGGTGCGCAAACGCGCAATATCATCAGACAATATGCGCAGTGCTATCTCATTCTTGCGCACTTCCAACATTCCAAATTGAATGCTGTATATACAGTATATCGCATAGCCCTTTTGACGATTGCAACGCTTCACCGATTGTGTGTCTGCGTGGTTGCGCAATCGCATGCGCTGAGTGCGCAACACAACAAACATTTGCTCAATGTACAATTTTCTTAGAGGNAACACTGAATGTTAGCCCTCNGGTAACGAAAGTTCATACGCTAGGACATGAAAACAAAAATGGGCTTTACAAACAAAANACGAGATTGCCAACCTATTTNCTGCGTTTCAACATTGCAAATGGAACTTCTACATCCTATCAAGAACAAAAGTAAACCCATGGTTGGTTCANAGGCGTAGCTAGGTGGGGGCCCAGGGGACCATTNCTCAATTATTGCTGTTACGCGGAGGGTCGGNGGTTCGACTCTCTCTGTAGGTCGTTCAAGGCGACGCAGCATTGTGGCTGCCTGCAACAATGGTTCTTGCTCTTGCACAGTGCGACCCGGGACTGCGTTCGGGTGACAAAGCGTTTTGAAATAAGTTTTATTCAGACTTATGTAACGATGGGAGATAAATCAATTGGTTGCTTCCTCTACACTCGATTTTTGTACNTTTTTCTGCCGAATGCAGTGCGACACCTNGCCGCGGTCAGCCTTTGAAACGCCACGTTGGATTCAGTCGCGTGNCCTTTGGTCACGTAATTCTCCTTACATTAATTTTTCCCCTTTTGCGTTGCTCGCTGCTCGAGATTTGACGCTTTTTCATTGTAGTTTCGATGGAGTTCCACAACAGTTGATCTTAACTGGTGGTTAATGAAACATACCTTGCAATGAGCTGCTAAACGTTTCTAATTTATTCAATGGGATTATTCCACGTTCTTTAAGTTGGTTTCAAAGCTCTAAAATGCGTCATAACACCTGACTCCAAACATCTGTTAGGTGCTTTCCATATTATGCTCAACCTTAGTGAGTGACGTACATTTATCTCTATGTATATTAAATGCGCATTTTATGGTGTTCTTGTTTCGACCTGCTAGATGGCGATCATTTCATTTAGAAGACAAAACATTGATTTGGAGTTTTTCAACAGCCTTAGGTTAGAAAAATTTTACATGAGTTACTTTCATCTGTTTTTCACTAGTTCTGTAACATACTTTGTGTAATTCGTTGCTTTATAGTTGCATGCCAAAAGTGGCAAGGTACTTTTCGCTAATTTTTTAAAGTGCATTCATGCATTGGCTATTCAACATCTTTCTTTTGCCCCAGGGAAAATTATTTTTATTAATGTTGTCTGATCGTTTTTCATATCTTCAGCATAATTTTATTTGATGTCCAATGCAATAACTGTGTGAAATTTTCACGCGCATCAGATAAGGTTTATGTTGATTTTGTACATTTTTTAAAATTTTGTTATATAAAAAAATATTAATTATGCATCAGTAGTTTTGTTGTGATGTTCAATTAAAGTGTAGTGTTGCGAAAAGCCTTCGTTTATTTTTCAGGTGCAATTACTCCAGTTTTTTTAAGGCGTTTCGGTTTTCGCAAAACAACAATGGGTCTTGGCGTTATTGGGGGAATCACTATTTTCATATCTTCGTTTGGCTGCAGTGTGGGAACTTTAGCAGTTTTTGCTGGACTTTTCCCAGGTAATCAATTGACTGTTGCCATCAGTACAAGTTTTCATGGTGTGCATGCCGAAAGNGGTTCAAGCTTGTTTCGTTATTTGGCAAGTAGCCGAAACAACGTTNCCGCTACAGTCTCTGCGAATTGCCAAAGCGATTCATTGTGCTTGATGTAATAAGATTTGTCACCCACGTACTGCATCTGCATCGTGTGTGACTGTGAGCTGCGTCAGTTAAATCATGACTTACTGCCAGGGACGCCGGAACATCGGTAGGGCAGGGGGGGCAGTAAATAAGTTGAAGGCAATGGAAACTTGTAAAAACACAAACAAATATGTACCAATTATCCTTGCTACTGTTCAACAACAATGTTAGCCTCAAAAATAATAAAAGAAACTATAGAAAATTTGTTTCAATTCGATCTTGATAAACCATAAAATCATTCCTATGATGCTGTTATGAAAAAGACACCTTCGCCCCCGTTGTCCCCCTTTTGAAAGGTCAGGGGGCAATGCCTCCTCTCTCCGGCGTCCTTGCTTTCCGCTATCAGCAGTCACTGTCTCGCTGCATTACTTGCCAAGATGTCTGCGTTTAACAGTCACATGCGGCAAAACGCCTAATATCGTAATTTGAAGTGAACATTAGGTTTGTTGTCGTGTTATTGTCACACAATAAAGACCTACAGTAAAACAATCCGCTCGAAAGTTTGGCAACCTGCCTCTGTAGGCAAAGGAGTGGACATGAGTGAACTTCCAAGTTCACCACAGACACTAGAACAGTGAACTTGCCTCTTACGCGGTGTGAGTGTCATAGCGGCAAATAAACTGCCATTGCAAGAAATAAATCAATTAATCGGAATTGAGCTGCTGACGTCAATTTTTCTAGAAAGTTTTGGTTCTTAGTCCGAATTCCCAGGGAGGGGCAAATGTCCGAATTTCCAGGGAGGGGCAAATGTCCGAATTTCCAGGGAGGGGCAAATGCCCGTTTTGACCCCTGTGCGGATGCCCATGGTTTAGATGTACCGCGAGTTCAAAACTGCTTGCTTGAGTTCAGCGTAAAAGCGCAACCATGATATTCATTCTTTTCGCATCATATGTTCAGCAACATTGCTGACCTCAA
>JGI24158J21664_10006911_pt1 | contig 15011 bp, 10 predicted proteins | sample Ectturendosymbi3_FD_21664 | JGI IMG/M metagenome (IMG submission 21664) | reverse complement strand
TGCGTTGATTGTGTGATTCACCACGAACGGGATGTGCGTGAAGAACAACACCATACATATATGTGGCGCGAACAAGCAATAAAAGAGTGATCGTGGCATGGAAGCTCTGCCGATATCAACTTGTGAACGATTGAATGTAACGACCAGCGTACGCGGAGAGTGATCGTGGCATGTGAACTCTGTTGTTGCTTGTGCTTGCTGCCACGGTGTGAAGCTTTGCGCACATGCCGCTCGGGATTTCCGATCGCAACAGTCCCAATAAAATTATTCCCGTCTAGTGTTTCCTAACTAAATGTGTGCGCTTAGCGACTGAATATATTTGAAAATTTCCACCACAAAACGCATCTTCACAAGTCGCACGTTCCTTGCCAATGACTGTAGGCCAGATTTCCCAGCGGTGCGTAACGCCCGCCAACTGCAAAGTGTCTATGAAGAAGCTCTGCGTTTGCTCCAGTTGCCAATGCGATGTACTTGACGCACGGCAGTGATTTCGGTCGATGAGTGAAGGGGCTTCGTTCGCTTAAACGGCCCTTAACCTTTCGCGGTTATCGGACTTCTGGCGTTGAGAGCAACAAGAAACGTTTGAAATTGTATTTTTTCCACATGAAAATGACTTGTTTGTTCTCGAATAACCTCCCGCGTTCGATACGCGACCAGCACCAAAGCAGCAGAGATGAACGGATTTTGGGCTTTTTTAATTCAAGCCCAATCCGACAAGTTCATTTCAAAATCTAATCCAAATCCAAAAAACTAACAGTTTAAAAATCCAAATCCTGTTTAAACCCGCAATTCTATTAATCGTGTTCTGCTAAAGGCAAAATAGCACCAGTACAGTGTTTGCCTTACGAGGCAAAATAGACAATACTAACAAATACTTTGGAAACAAATTCAAGTCATTGGCTCACAACAGTATAATAGCTGACACTAAGACTTCAAGGTAGTAATGAGAAACTCAGTTACAAACTGTAAAAAATCATAGTTTAACAGAACTACCAGCTACAGCATCCAACAAAAGCGAATCATTAGCAGCAGGCTACACATATATAAAACACTGTACTATAGTGATTATGGATCAAGGGAATAAACAGAATCAATGGAAGTCGCACGAATTGCTACTTTGATGGCATGATACATACGAGAGCAGGCTTGTGCCTTGCATCACTGGGTAGTATGCCGATTGCCGATGCTCCAAATACAAACACAATATTCAATTTCAACGGATGTGAGAAACTCCACTGAAGCAAACTTAGAGATAAAATGCAGTAATCTACAGTTCCGAAACAGAACTGAAAGTTGTGAAGAAGTCAATCAAAATTATCAAATCCAATCCAAATCCGGTTAAGCAGAATTTATACAATCCAATCGAAATCCATAAACAATATTGAAAATCCGCCGGATTTAAATCGAAATCCATGTTCATATCTGCAAAGCACGAGCGGTGGCACTAAATCAACGGTCGACCTTATTTGCCGCTGCAGGGAGGAGCGAGTAGTCGTACTCAACAAAACCTCGACCGGCCTCGGCTTCAACATCGTGGGCGGCGACGGTGACGTAGGAATCTTTATTTCTCACATCGTTCCGGGCGGAATCGCTGACGTAAGCGGCGAGCTCCACAAGGGCGACCATATTTTGTCGGTAAGCAAACGTTTCAGGACACGACGCTCTACTTCACACAAAGAGGAATTTCATTTTTTCTGGTTGTCGCAATATATGGGCTGCTTGGGTGTGTGTGCACACTGGTAATGACAGTACCACTGGACAGAAAAGTGCTGAGCGCAGTGGTTTGTTGTTGTTATAGCACTTAAGTAGGTATTTTTCATTATGGTTTTGACTAAAAGCCAAGTGTTACCGAGGCAAGCACAAGAAAGTTATCGCATTTCGGGGCATTAAACTAACAGGAAAGCAACCAGCAATAAAGCTCACCCGACGAGATCACTCTGCTGATACTAAGTTGCATTATCATATTATAGGATAAGTGAATTACGATAATTCACTTGTGGTGACTATCACAGTGACTTGTTACTTACGGGCACCATCTAGCGGTGATTATTTATTTATATGTGGCGCCAATTTCCAGGCCGCGACAGCTGCTGATCGTTGGTTTTCGTATAAAACTTTCCATTGATGAATCTTTGCCAGTTTAAATCAGTCTTCACCAACGAATGGAAATATGTAGCTGCCGCCGTCAGTCCATAACGCTAACCAAACTTGTTTTTTTACTCGTAACAGTGATTTAGGTGTACTGGCTAACCAAGGCCTCCCACGCTGCCTTGGCAGACGAAAGAAGCCTCGTTACTACTGGCGTACAATAATTGTTGGAGCTGTTTTTTTAACAACAAAAATGCTCATTGAGTTTTGTTGCGCAGCAGCGCCACCTAACGACAAGGTTTTCTCGTTGCTGAATTGTTGATTTGGGTTTAGTTGAAGTAGCATCAAAGCATCGTAAGCAACAACTGGTCTGCCACTGAAACGTGATTTTTTCAGCGTTCATATTGTTTAAGAGCAGCTGTGTCCAACATGCGGCCCAGTTTAGGTTTTTGTTGTAGCAAAAGTATCCTATATACTGACAACCTGTCCTTATTTTGATGCTTTTGGATTTGACATTTTTGATGCAGTGGGATCTCAGTGCCACTTCACCATGCCTGTTACCACTGCAGTTAGGATTCGAACGCTTTCAGCACATTAGCTTAAGCTAAATTTAATTTGCTAAGATCAAGGTAACTCATGCAGTGTGCGGCCCTGGTTGTGATAGTGACATCATTTTTGGCTCAACCACTTGGGTTGGACATAGCTGTTAAAGAGTAACTTCAACATCTTCTGCACCACCAACAGGTGAACGGCATCGACCTGACCCGCGCCGGACACGAAGAAGGGGCTCTCGCCTTGAAGAGCCCCGACAGGACAGTGGTGGACATGATCGTGCAATACAAACCGGAAGGTGCGTGTTTCGAATTTTCATCGAGAGCAACAAACAGCCCTGGCGTCATTTTTTTTCACGTTGTCGCTGATCGGAGAAGTGTCATTGAGATCCCGAGTACGAGGAACAGAATAGTGTGCAGGGCGTGCAGAATGTTCAGTTGTTGAGCAAGTCTGTGCGGTCCTTTGGTGATGGAGACCGTAGGAAACCGTTTGGAAATTTCTTCCTGGTTTTTGCATTTTTAGTGTTTTTTTTCTGTTGATATTTTTATTCTGTGTGTTGTAGCGGTTCAACTCTCAAACCAGGCGCGCCCAGTGGATGGTGCTAATAAGCGTCTTGCAGGTCGCAAGCCGTCAAATATCTGTGTTTGATGAGGCAATAGCGTCAAAAATGTCGCTAAATAATAATTGATGCACATTCAGGTAACCGTACCCGATTGTGAATTGCTTGACTACGGACGCAGCCCTTACGTCGTAGGGTTTGTGAGATAGTTGTGATGAGGAACTGTGTATTACAAGTAGCGCCGAAGATCTGTTGTGTTTCAGTCTATTTTTGGGGGGTTTACACCAAGATGAAATGTGGATTAAGTGATCGGGAAATTGTGCAAAGGATAGAACTGTCCGTCAAACAAGGGAAGCAAAATAAGTTAATTGCCGATTTTCACTTTTCAGTTCCTCGTCAGTCAGATATCGCAGGCCACGTGAGTGTCTCAGGTTGGCTTTGTACCAGCCAGGCAGTTGGCATAAGGTCCCTGTATGCCGACCCCAGAAGCAAACGCTTCGGAAGTGCTTCGCTAAAAGAACCCATTTATTGTTTGTTGTAATTTCTGGTCTGTCGCTTCCTTCCACGAGTGAGACGCCTTGACGCGTAACATCAAACCCCGGCCCTAACGTGCTGACAGTGTCTGGTTTTACGCAAAATGAGGCTCTGTTCTGCTGCTCTGCGAGCGACTGGCTTGTGCCTAGAGTTTCAGGTCAAATCGCATTCGGAGAATTTTCATACGACTGCACTTGGAGCGTTTTACAAGACGCCGATAAATTTTGAAAACTCACCGCATTTCGAATTTTCATGAATAAAGCCAGCTCAAGCAAACAGTCTTTCCGTACAGACTGGTAGCCGTGTTTGACTCAAGAGGGGACAGCGTCGCTCAGCAACTACAGTTCTTCTCACATGCCTGGTAAGACACTTTCAAAAGCTCGCATGATGCAGAAGCACAATACGCCGGTCAATTCAATGTGGCATTCCACAACTACTTTTCACGGGTGTTTGCGTGAATTCCAAGTTGAAAGCGAATACATTTTAAGCCACTTGACCGTGACAACATGCTTTTGCTGTGCGCATTGTGACGAGTCATAGGTCGCATTGTGACGAGATCATAAGTCAAGCGTTGTCGGCTCTGGCCGCGTATCAAGCGTTTGCTTTTGCGCGTCGCGACTCATTGAAGCGAAGCATTGATTGCAATAAAAATTCTCGGATAGATTTACGTCTTTCAACTTCGTGGTCGTAAGTGGGCGCCCTACGTTGCTGGGGCAACGCACTTCTTCGTCCGTCAACAAGAGGCTGTGCTTCGGGATGGAATACCACAAACCATAACTTTGCGCGTCGACGCTTTTAAGAAGCGTCTTCACGCTCAGCTTGTTGATTGTTAAATACTGTTCGCTTGCATGTACTTCATCACTGAAGCCTTTATTTTCTCACCTATTTCAACAGTAGTCGTCACTCGTCACTCGTCACTCGTCATACACCTGCTTCGGGAAATGTCACTTTCACGCTAGCCACAAGTTACGCGTGAAGTAAAAGTCAGTAGCTGTTCATGTGATGGTAAATGTTCCCAGATAGTTAAACGTGGCGTTACGAACCCAGAAATGTGTAGTTCGAGTTCTGAGTTCACAATCAGACATAGTGATTTGCACGCTTTGCACAGCCAGCAGATGTATTGGCCCAGGCCATCCGATGGAGAGGTAGGCGCTGATGACGGTCATGCTGTTTTTAGGATGGTAGATTGCGAAAAAATTGTTTGGTGAGCTTGTTTGACTCGCGATAATTTTTCTCATGAAAAAAGTTAATGGAAACATTTCTACATCAGACATTATTCCAAAAAATGCACGTTGATTGATGCTGATCAGGAGATGAGCATTGAGCAATTCCTTACGGCTTTCTTGTTGTCTGATAGATTAGTGTTAGCTCATGAATAACGGCACCGACAAAGTTATGACATAATGTCTCGTCTCTTGCAGTTTGTTGGAATTCGCGAATACTTAACGGCGGAGGCGAAACATTAAATACAAAAAAAATGGGCAGATTAAAATCAACTAAAATCCGGAAAGGTCACGATTAAAGAGGTGGAATTGTCGGTCCGGATCGTTGAGACGGTCGATGCTTGGGACCGGCACCCGGTATAAAATTCACTTCAGCTGTCGTTTTCACATCAGCAAATACACAGAGAAACACTAGGCTGTACAAGAACACTGTCAGAATCTAAATGGATCAGTACTCTCTGACCATCTGCCTCACAGTTCTAAGGTTTGACGTTCCATTTGCAATCCAACTCATGCTCTTTTCAGGAAACCTCACACCTAGCTGGGGTAGGCCTAAACCTGCTTCCTCTGAAGACATATATGTGGCATGCATCATGTTATTTATATTATGACTGTGCCGTGAGTCTCACAACACTGTCTGTTCAACTGCACATATATGCGACAGGCAAAAGACTGTATGACAAAATGTGTTCATCCAAACCATGTATAAAATCAAAAAACAAAAGCTTTTCTGTACTTGCCTTGCATGGACGTTACTAATATGAAATGGTTGCCCTATGCCATACTCCATTCCCAGTGTACAATTAATAAAGCACGCAAATGAAATGCCTTCTTTTGCCCTAACTTTCAAAAGAGTCAGTTGCTCATCAACTCTCACAAAATTAAAACACGAAGTTATTAGAAACAGTTCACTGATCTTATATATATTTAATGTGTTTTCGATAACATAACAAAGTATAATTTCATTAATGTTGAAAATTTTGGAAATTCTGTGCCCAATTTTTTTGAGAATTTGCCCAAATTTTTGACAAATCAAAACTTGGGGGATGCGCTTGCACCTCCTGCACCACTAATGGAATTGATTTCCTGTATCCACCGCAGGGCTTCATTGCAGCAATGCGACTCACACATTCTGTTCTGGTTATTAGGCAGCATTAGCGGGTTGTGAGCCGCGATAGAAGCGGTTTTTCGTCACGATGTCCTTAATGTTATCTGATTGCATCGGTAAAGGTTGGCATTTTGGCTTCATCGTGGTTTGACCATAGCTTTTGATGCGTGCATCCAGGGCTGTCAACCTCGTGAATTGATCGGGCGTTTTCACATTATAGGTTTTGTAGAAGCGCGGGTCAGTTGACGCTGCATTGTGTTTGCTGTCCACAGTCGTAACTCTGTTGGCCCGCGCTTGCCACGCATTTAGGAGGGTAATATTCACTAGAAGTTAGTTGCGTTTTCATTTGCACCGTACATGGCATCGGATTTACATGGAAATTGAAACCATCATGATAAATGGCATATTAAATGATGACATCCAATCTATTTTGACACATCTTGGTCTCACTTGAATCTGTGCCAGAACAAAGGAAGGTTCACCTCAGCTTCCAGGCCTGTAACAGTGCGTGTATACTACGCTTCGCTTCATTTCCTCTATTTCTGAACAAACGACATCGCTCGAAAACCGTTTGCTGATTATTATGTGCCTATCAACTAATGGTTTGAATTTTTTGGGAGGGAAAACTTGTTTTATGTTTTGCTATCTTACGATACAACACGTGAAGTTCGAAGAAGTTATTTGGTGATGGCGCGATGCGCTATTTTCCGAAACAAACCGTCTAAAATTTCTTTTGTGTACTTCAGTGACTTTGTTCCTCCAAAAAAGAAAACAGTGTTTTGTTAACAGAATGTTTTTTCTACCAGTGAATTGCCTGTGAAACTGGACAGTGAAATACAATGCGGTGATCAGGCCTCGACCCTGTCGGTTGTAGTAAGCCCGCTGCGTATTATCTTAAATTTGCGATTTTGCTTCACGATAACATGCTGCGCTTTGATCTGTATGTTTTGGTTTGAATAGCTGCGGTCAAAGAGTCACGAACCAACAACGCCGGACCTGATTTGCTACTGAACGTAATTTGGTGTCAGGGAATTTTCAGTTTATTTTCAAGCAAGAGCTATGGGACATGCAGTTGTAGAAGCAAGAAATGCAGCTACTATCCCAGTTTTAACTGTATCTGAGAAGTGCGAGGGTCGACGTGAAGAAACGGTGTGGGGCCTGAGATAAGCAATATGCTTCATTTACCTGTGGACATATTGACTTAATGATCAATTCCTTATCGTTTAACCAAAGTTGTGTTCAGCTGCTTATCACTGTTTAGCAAAACGTACAAGTTAACGCACGATGCGATCAACGTTCAGTGAAACTGTTTCGATTTATTGAAAATACAGGTGTTTTCCAAAGATCCGCAATTGATTAATTGTTTGACTGTGGATTTCAAAGCAGACTGCAATTCGCTTCGACAAGCAGAATGCAAAGGCTCGTCGTTTTTAATTTTTCCTCGCAGTGCTCTTCTGGTGTTCTGGCCACGCCCATCAGCCTGACTGTGCACAGCACCGTTTACGCGTATCGTTCCACCTGTGCCTGGACCGAAGCGAACGATCTCGGTAGTGTCCGCCAGGAACAACGCACTTGGCTGGGTCCGTTTTCTGCCTAAGTGCGTCATTCCTGGCTGACGCCACTAACGTTTGATACAGCTCCTTGCGTTCTCAGGCGAATGTAGCAGATCACGGACGTAGCGCACGGCGGTTGCGATTGTAATGACGGACAGCACGCCTCAATACTAAGAACTCGATTAGTTATCTCCGCCTGACTGCGGTGAGAACATGATGTGCCGGAAGAATGAGTGGTTTGAACTGCAGTCGTTTTGCATTGAGTGCGCGCACGCGGGTTGCCGAACGCAGCCCACGTTTCTTCGAGTGCTGATATTTATAGACAGAATGTTCGTGTTGGGTTGCGCCCAGCGACCTGAGGCAGAGCTACCGTACTGTCTGCAGCAACAGCAAGGTGATTTTCCTGAGGGGAGAGTCGTGCGGTCGCTGCCGAGAGGTTGTAACGTGTAGTTTGTGAATGGCGCGTTGCCGTTCTGGTTCGGTATTCACAAGCGCCACATCCGGGCACTTCTGCCACAAACACACCCCACTGCGAACGAACTGCGTCTCGCGTGTGAAAGGCGAAGTGTTTGTGTATTTCGTTCGATAAACTTCGCAGCAGAGCACGACGGTGAGTTTACGCCGTACAGGAGGTTGCAATGACGAGTATCAGGACAGGGCGCCGGTTAATGTTCGGCCAGTGAGTTTGGCTGCAAAAGAATCAGACTGTTTATGAGCGAATGAAGGGATGCGCGCTATCAGCAGTTTCAAACCGAGATCCCCTGAAAGACTTCTCTGGTCATATTGCGGTGAAGCTGTGATTGCTGTCGATGTTTACATTTTTAACTTAACTCGTCTCTGCGGTCCATAAACATTAAGCGAAAGGTTGCGAATAGCTGAGCATAGTGCAGAATTGTGGTGTCGAATCCGACAATGCAGTAGTTCGAGGCCAAGAATAAGTTGACACGCCTGTCATTTTTGCGAGCTATCGAGTTTTGTGGTTAATGCGATGAAGCAACGAACCAATAACAATGCGATTCATGCTGACTCAGACGAAACGGCACAAAGCAATCTTAGTCGATCTGTTCAAAGTCGAAAGTCGAGGATGCGATTGTTTGGGATGACATTGTGCAACATAAGTTAGCGAAATAAAGCAATTTCTTTTTTGTTGATTGACCTGTAGTTTGTAGATAACGTAAGGCTTTGTGATAGCCGCGCGAAAACAAACTGCTGTTTGTGGTGATTGGTCGGCAAGCATTGTGGTAGAACGTGTTTTTGGGCAGTTGGATGAAAGTTCTAGTTTTCTCAAACACTCGATAATATTACTGTGCGGTCAATACGTCTCGTGGCTTTTCACGAACATTCTACATTTTCTAGAGAATATGATGCTGCGTTAGCTCCGCGTCGTGACTGCTAAACCCCACATGTCGTGTGCCCTAAACGCTAATGACAGGCCTTAAATAGCGCTATTCACTGAAAGAACGGATGTGATAGCAGTTTTGTTGACGAGCAGGTGTGTTTCAAAGCGAAAGAGGCTTTTAACAGTCTTGTGCACTCTTGTCGAACGCAATCCCTGCGCTTCCTGCTGAACAGTGATGGTCTTTCGTGGGGTCGCGACCCAACACGCGCCATATCACCACTGCTGCTTACTGAAGTTCGTGTCGTGATTGGAGATCACCTGTGTACTTCTGCGCTTCACCCCTTCAAAAGCGTCACGCAATCGAGCTTCCTAGCTTTCAACTGACGTCAGCTCCTTCTTTTGTGGCATCGTGCGTATGGTCGTCACGTGCGTAATATCTTTGCGAGAGCGTGGCTGCATGAAAAGTTTACCGTCTCGGCGGAGGTGCTGTAAATGGAAAGAAGATTGAGGGCGGTTACGTATATGGGATTTGTTTGCATCGACACTTAAGTAGTACGCGTAAAATCCAAAATTAGTAAGATAAATTTTCGTTGTGCTTCGGTCAAGCAACCTTGTGGTGCTGGCAAAGTTCTTCGTGTGGCAGTGTGCAGAATGATTTGGAAAGCATGTTTGCCAAAGAGCAGATAGATATACGGTAACAAAAGCGTGAGATGCAAGTCAAAACCATGTTGCTGAGTTACTTGTCAACCTGCTTAAAAATCATTATTTGCGGAATGCTAAGGACCCAGGGCATAGGTGGCGGAACAGGAGGGCCGCATGGGCCTGGCCCCCCACTTTTCAATTATGAATTTTGCCTAGTAGGTTTAAGCAACACAATTAGTATTGGGTCCATTGTTGAAGTAAATTGTTTAATGAAAAAATGTAGATATTTTGTCAATATTATTTGTAAAGTGGCAGGATTTCGTAATTGTTAGGCAGAATGCACCATGCACATTGCACAGTCTGTCACCCTGCTGTGGCTTGCTTACCGCGTTGGTGTTGTTGAACAGTGTTGCCAGATGGTGTAATGGAACAACTTTTTTAACAAAAATGGTGTAATTTTGGATGCTTGTTATGTGCATGGGCGTCGAAAAGATTTTTTCAAGAGGGCCACTAGTGAATTTTTCCAAAAGTTCTTCTAGGGGGGCCAGAAGTGGTGAAATTTGTTTTTTACCACTCGAAACTAAAAAAACATTTCTGCTGAAATTTTCAAAGTCCTGCCCCCTTCCGACACCCATGCTTGTGTGTAGCGTGGGAAAAAGTTTCTGCCACACCATTGTAGAGACGGCTGTCTGCATTGGGAACTGTTTGTAGCAGTCGAAGGAGATGAAAGTATTTGTAGGCGACGATGGTGGTTGCTCAAGGAGTCTAGTATTTATGATCTTTGTTCACACCGAGACTGAATCTCACGTGAATAACCATCTTTGTTTCTTGTGGACTTGGATGATTTCAAACAGAATACAAACAGAACATGCAAACAAAACTTGAGATGTGTCGAAAATGAAAATGATGATATTGGCTCTCACGCTTATTCAACATCTCTTTACGTCGTACATCATTACCGCGCGAGTCGAAGTTCGTAATTCGTATGTCTTATAAGGGCGAATCGAGCCATCGCGCACGAGGTGCGTTCTATTAAGTGTGATTTGCGCTGCAATTCCAGACATTAAGCTGTGGGCAGAAACCAAGGTACGCTGCACCGTTAAAAATTGGTGTAATTTCAAGTGTTTTAACAACATTCCAAATAGTGAAATGTCGCTGCATCTTATATGCAAAATGAAATATTCGACAGATAAATTTCAATTGTGTTTCTGTTTTTGCATTAGCAACATGTTTCATTTCTGCATTGGCAAAACAATTGACATCCTTACTGACAACGTGCTTGTTGCTACGTATAATTTGTCTTGTCTTTACATTCCGGTGTCTAATGCCGTTGTAGAATGACTATTCAGCCATGCTACTTCTGTGTTCAAGATGTGGAAAAGTTGTGATTTTGAATGTGTTAAGACAGGTATCAATGCTGTGTCATTTTTGCCTGTTTTAAGCTGTGTTCTTGGCGTTTTTAGCAGCCCATGTGGTGACGCCGGTACGCGGGTTCTCGGGTTTTGCCCGAGTCTTTGATTACGATTTATGTCGGAGAACGCGAGCTTGCTTGCTCCGTATGTTTGTGCCACAACCACGGTCCCACTTGACTAAGTTGTTAACTCGGGCTTTCATTGGACCTTGTCGCTGTTCATATATTTTCGTTCCCTGTCTGGCCTTTCGCATTCATGTTGCCGGTGAGGGTGATCTAAATAAAACAATATTGTTCGTAGTAGGCGTTCTATTGGCTTCGCTCGCGCTTTACTCTGGCTTAGCCGTTACAACCATAGCTGCCCTATGCAATTAAGTATTTTTGAAACATAATTCATATCCGACTGAATGTTTTATGAAGCAGTGGATTTGTATAGAACAGGAGATCTCAACCTTTTCAAACATGTGGCCAAATTAATAAACAGAGGGCCCGTGGCCCGCAGATTGTACGACTTCTCCAACGCGACAACTGTCACCCATGTACAAAACAGAAATAAAAACAGCTAAGACCATTTTATAACGTAACATGCGCTACAATCAATGCGTTGAAGAAGGCTAAGCCTGTTATCTCAGAAGCAACCCCCGTTGAGAAACCCTGGATTAAAGGTCCGTCTTTCAAAACGTTTTTAATTTCAATAATACAAACTCGTGGCCAGTCAAAAATTCTTCCGTGGCTCGCTAGTGGGCCATGGCCCACACGTTGTGAAACCCTGCCATAAACATTGGATTTGACGTCCAATCCAGTGGAGAGTTCCCATTTCGAGAATAATTTCAAACGAACAATAAATTGTCCAGCAACTCGGGCTAAAATGAATGAGGCTAGTAAGCAGAGGACTTACTGGCGTTATCATTGCTCTGTGACGTTCGTTACTCAACAATGGAAGTTATCATGAGAACATCTCATTCACTGTTACGTAACGAACGTCACAGAGCAACGTTAATGCCAGCTAGAATGAAAGCAAATGGAAATTTCCGTGACACAGGCGTCGAACGGTTTTATTCAGTCAAAATAAATCGTATGATGAGCCCGAGTGACGCTGTTGACCTGGGTCACCCCTGTAACAGCCCATTTGAATTTCAGGTGGTTCACCGATACGTTTACAGTGTAATTTAGACCTTCATATGGTGTGTAGGAAATGGCGTCATATTTCAATGCTTGTGACGTCACAGTCACCAATTCAAACCACAATAATTTTTCTACAGTTGTCTTGACGTGCACTAGTGCCACTCCCCACTTTGAAAAAGGTTCCGCCACCCATGACCCAGGGGCGTGAATAGCCAATGACCCTTCAGAACATAATGTTGCCCTCTGATTGGTTCGTAATTTGCGCGTTTGCTTTTGAAAGACTAACCACTGTCGCGATGCCAAAACAGCCACCTTGTGGCGTAACTACGCACAGTTTCCACACTTTTTCTGTGGCAACCCCTTCCCGGCGATGTAAATTTCTGTTTACACGGATAGTGTTGACCTTGATTCCTGGAACGTTCATCACGAGGCGTCCATTGTCTCGTTTCTTTCAGCCGACGTAATTAATTAATGCCTTCGAATAATTCGATCACTGCTTTTCATCCGTGGTGATCAGACAATCGGAAGCCTGTTAATGCTAGCCAGCGTTGCGAAAATAAACTTAATTAATGCCTGCCTCAAAAACGAAAATAATATTTTGTAAATAATATTTTGTTGTTCGACCTAACTGAAATGCAATTGAATAAATTTGATACTCGTGAAAGGTTTGCGATGTTTCGATTTTTAGATATGTCTCAAATACAGGGTTGTGATATAAGTACATTTTTTCTGACCTTAAATGTTTAACAAAATTGGGCTTTCGAAAAAGCTTTTCTGCGGAAATGTCGGGTGTACATGAAGTTCGTGGTGTACCGCAACCAATAAACTAACGACTTCGGTGTTTAAATAAGGTGTATATCACGGCAAAAAATCGAAGACTTTTGGTGGAAACTGGCAGGTAACAGTGGTATCTGAAAAGTTGTAAAAAGTTCTTGTTGAATTACTGCGTGTGATGATGGCCTACAGTGCCGAGGTGCGCAAGTGTGCCGCGGCTCGAATAAATCCCATTGGCCAATCCATCCTGCTTTAAGATTCAGTGCTGTGGTGCGAACAGCTGTGACGTCTGCAGCGCATGCGCAGCAGCGAAACGAAGGAAGAAAGGGTTTCGAAGCGCGAAGCAACAATACGCGCGAACTGCTGCTTTTTCAGTTCATCCGCCGCAGTGGTTACAGACTTTTAATTACAGTGTACGATTGGCTGCTGGATTAGATGTGGCTTTTAGGCCGCAGTGCTGTTTAAGAGTTCAGTAGCGAGTTGTGTGGTCGCGTCGGCAGAGCTGTTTTCGGATACAACCCTCATCAGGTGTTGTTTGCCAACGTTCCAAAACTGAATCGCTGATGCAGGCGCCAGAAACTGCTGCGAGCCCGAAAAACTCGACAGTCACATGAGACGCAAAACGAAAATACGCCGAAGATTTAATGTTCCACTTTGATACGTCACGAGTCGCCAGCGTTTTCCGCGAAGGCGTGTAGATTCTGGGAGGCCTTGTTGGATCTGAGCCGCACCTCGACCCTAAGCGTTGGGGTTTTTTGGTCGAGATTTTTGAAACCACTACGCGATTAGATGGGCAGCGGGACCTAAGGAAGGCTTTAATTTACTGCAAATGCAATTTATTTATAAAAATCAGCATCGAGATACGTCTTCAGAAAGCTTTTAATTAAAAATAATAACCAGGTTTATTGTCCACAGCAGCGCTACAAATATTGATAGTATCTTTTTGACAAGGTGCAAAATTAGCTGTGATATAAATTGAAACCACTGAGATTGAATGTGCTCCATCGACAATGAATCCTGTTGAGGTTAAGAAAAATTTTAGTCTTGTCTCTGATCGCGATGACAACGATGTTTTCGCGGATGTACAACCTGGACAAAATCACTTTTTTCGCAAGCTCAGCGCCCGCTGGTCCAAGCATTCGAAGCGAGGCAAGAAACGAAGGCCTGGCGCAGTTACCACGATCTCCAATCCTCACACTGAGAGAGGCCCAGGTGCCTTAGTTGCGAATGGATCAGGTTGGTACAAAGTTGTGTTGATTAAACTTATTTCTGCGCAAATCTCAAGGTTTTGTGTGCATTGCAATAACTACTTCGACGAAATAACATACAGCAATGTGTCCAGACTTCATGTCAGTGTATTGTGGTTTTAAGACAGATTTTCTTTTTTACAATTTTGTAGTACGTAGATACGACTTCGATCGCCAGCAGAAAGATGACGGATTGCTTCCAACTATAGGCTGGCCATACGTTCTGGTAAAGGGCGTAGCCGGGGGGAAAGGCGCGTCGCTCCCCAAAATTTTTTACGGTAATTATTGAACCGTTGAGCAAAAATTGTCATAAACGCAAGAAGCCAATCATTAAAGTGCAAAACTCTCCCCCTCAAATGATTTTTCTGACTAAACAGCTGGTTCTGGTTTGACCGGGACAGGCGCGTTTTCGGGGTCGTGTCCTGGTTAGTTGCCTGTTGGTGTCAACATAAAAATGCTGTGGTTGCGACCAGTGACGGATTTACGCATAGGCCATGGCCTCGGGCCCCGCGCAACTCCTTCCTATGACGACTCATTACTAACACAAGAATTTGCGAAACTGCACAGAGGCATAATTTCACAGTTTACTTCGAAACGAGCAAAAGATTTTCTCGAAAGTTTTACTTGGAAAAACGTGCCTACGTTGGGCTTGCTTCATATGTTTAGCTGAGGGTGTTACGAAAATACTTAGCTGTGCAAGAAACTTGTCTTCATGTTGTTCACCATCATCTTTAGTATAGAGCAGGGGTCACCAAACTACGGCCCGCGGGCCAAATCCGGCCCGCGAAGACATTTTGCCAATGAGGAAAAACAATATAACAAAGGAAAATTTGTTGATTTGGCAGAAACATTTCCT
>JGI24158J21664_10006910_pt1 | contig 15013 bp, 7 predicted proteins | sample Ectturendosymbi3_FD_21664 | JGI IMG/M metagenome (IMG submission 21664) | reverse complement strand
GCGGCCCGCGGGCCAAATGCAATACAACAAAGTGGATTTTTATGCCGGTCACTAGTACTAGACAGCCTGTGTGAAACGAAGGCGCAGCTCGCGGTCTAATCTTATAATTGCGTTTGGCCCTTCAGTAATAAAGGTTGCACACCCCTGGTATACAACAATATGTAAAACCGGCAGTCTCATTTAATGCTTGAGATTTTCATCCCGACGATCACAGAGCACCTGGTGGTCGCTGTACAGCATCATCATTTTAATAGCCAGTCTCAGTGTAATCAACTTGGTACTTTCACCAAAAGCTGACAGGTGGAAGCACTGCGTAGAACTAACTGCTTCCCAACACTCACTCTGCCTTCACTTCTAATAAGAACGAATGTATTGGAATCTGACACCATCCATCTTCATCATGGCATGTAGCGAGTGAGATTAAATCTGAAGAGGCTTTTCAAGATCGAGCAAGCGAGCGTTAAACTTACCGAAATTATCTCCGGTTTTTCTGGTCGAAACTTTAAATTAGACTGTCTTAATACAGTCTGCACAGACATATATATATAATAAACCGACACAATAGCCTTCCTTCGTTTCAACTTTACATAACCTATCTCAAGCAGCTTTCACGAAAACGTTATCAACGTTGAACCAGAAACCTAGTCTCTCCATCTGTACGCAACTACAAAGCGATTGAACAACACTCCACAGCACATTGATTATGACGTCAATTTCCCCGAGAATTTCAACGCACAAGGGCGAAGCCAGCGAAGTTGAGTGGTGAAGGTCAAGACTTTATTAACAATTAACAATCGGCCTTGTTCTGACGTAACCGCAACTTTACAAAAACTGCTGTAGTGTCCGAACGTCCGCAATTCTTTTTCAAAATTAACGAATCATGATATTACATCCTTAATCTACGGGCTCTGCTGCATTGAGAGCAAAAACCAGAAGAGTAAACGTCAAGGGTAGAGAGACGGCTCTAACTTACTAATACAATATATATTGTGGGGCCCCTACGAATGGTCGGGCCCCCCCCGACCGGGGGTACAGGACTGCCTTGCCACGGCACTGATTGCTATCATGTCATTTGTCATGTCCAAAGGGATGTTTGAGCGGATCGCTTTTTTTTAGTGGTTTAGGCTGGTGAGGTAATCTTCTTGCCTTTGATTGGTTCGCTTTCTTATTGCTTCTGCGAATAAGATTGTTTTAAGACTCTTAAATGTCGCGTTTGATTGGTGCGACTTGCCCTGAACAGTCTTCCTTCCGTCGATGCCTATATGTATTCTTAAGGCCAATCTACACTGAGGACGTGCCTGGAGTTGCCAGGCGTAATCCTTTGTTTGTAATTCTGCGCTCGTGCACGACAACTCCTGGGCGCAATAAAACAAAGAAAGAATCGTGCGCGGCTACTGGCAACTTCTCAGTGTAGATTGGCCTTTAACGAGGCTTTGTGTACCATCCGTGACGACACACTCCATCATCAGCGGCTCGTGTCCGGTGTATCACGTGACTGACAATGCTTCACGCCTCGACGTTACTGCCATCACAGATTTTTCCCACTTCTCTTTTTATATCTTACAGCGCCCTTCTTCCTGCCAACGGCTGCAGGAACTTGCAGCAGGCACACTGCAATCTGCATCTCTTGCAAAGTCTTTAGTGACAAAGCCATGATCATCTTCAGTAGTTGTGCAACGTTTAACGTCGAGGTATACCACTTCGTCCGTCTGTTCAGCTGTGCAGGGTTGGCGAAACGTTAGTTCCAAATCACTGCGGTCGAATTCTGAAGTTACCACATGTCTAATGCGTGTATCAGAGGTATTGTGATGCGGTTATCAAAATTATGTCATCGCTAAATCTACGGAAAAGTTTCACCTTACATAGGACATCAGCAATCGGTTGTGTCAGTGAAACACAGTGATCATTACCGGATATAGTTCGTTTTTTTAGTATGTTTTGGTTGCCCTATCGAGTGACAACCTTGTAATAGTAAATTTTGCTTAGTTCAACAATGATTTTGCGGGCCCTGGTATTGGAGATGGAATGCTTCTCCAGGGCACATCCAAGAGCTTTAGTCGCAATCTCTGCACAAGCTTGGATAAAGTGCTTTCAGATCTTCCACCACCATGTAAAAACAGGTCTTTGATTTTCTGTTCCTACGTTTTTTTGTCTGGCGGTCTTTCCAGTTGAGCAGATCTCCAATGCATTTACACCTATCTTGACAAAATTGCGTGTGCTGTTTTACCAAACGTTTACGCTAATCGGTTTCAGGATAAATTCTAAAAATGCAGTTATGCGTGCCGTGAAGTGATGATGTTTCATGCAGATTGCAACAAGCGTGCTGGTATGCGTTTGATATCAACGTTCAATAAACCCCGGGGTTAACGTGTGTGTCGTGAAAATGGCGTAAGTGGGTGTATTGGGGTTAAGCGTAAGCCGGTGTACGTCGTCGCCGTTGTAGAGACTAGTTATCGTGAAATGTTTGGATTGAATAATATGTGTTTTTTTTCAATTTCTATCTCTCAAACCACGTCAAAAACATGAATGGCTGGTTTAATTCGTCGCACCATTGCCAAACATACAAGAACACCGGAGGGTGGTTCTGCCCTACTGCACTGTGTGAACTTAAGATGATATGCTTTGGATTTTGTGCTACACAGAACCGTCGCTAGAAAGTTTTCAATAGGGGGGCTTTGCAGTTCTGCGGGGGGGGGCTTGAGATTATAAAATTAACCAAAACTCTACATGTTTATAGTGTTTCACGTTTCAATTTGGGGGGCTTGGAGGTTTGTTTGGGGGGCTAAGCCCACCAAAGCCCCCCCGTGGCGACGGGACTGGTGCTACAGTATAATCAAGGTTAATATTTTGCTTTGTGGGACAGTTGATGCTGAAAGCAGGGTGCCCCTAAAGGTTTCCAGCCACAAAACCAATGAATATAATCAGCTTCATTCCTACCTTGATATTTTCGAACGCTAGCTGATGCGAATCTTCGAGCGTTTCGAAAAGCTTATACTCCTCTTCATCTCCAAACATTTTTTACAACAACACCTGCACTACGTTCTGTAGTCCTGCAAAAATATAACAACACTTATAGAGAAGGTTTGCTGAATACGACATCGTTTTTCTGACTGATTCACTAAACTTTAATGTGTGTTTCATATCTGCTCATACGCAAACTCAACATACCGGTAAAAATTGGTACGTAAACTGTAGTGTAGGTATCCGATCCAAACTTCAAGAGTTTAAGTTTTTTTGGTGCAAGCAGTAAACCTTTTCACGTAAATGAATGTTAAAGCGTGGGACATTGAAAAAAACTGTTAACGAGGTTGTCTGGTCGAGCACCCCAGGACAGTTAGGTAATTTTCTTATTACGGTTTAGAGCTGACGCCCGAATTATTGGTGAATTTAGAGTCATGACTGGGTTACGTTTTTGAAAGGGGTTACATTCTGCTGAATGATCAACACAGTTGCGCAGGTGTGCTGGGCCGCAACCGGTATCTATCGTGGTTTTGCCCAGTTCCGCAAGGAGCTGAGCCTGACAGAAAGTTTAATTCAGCTGAAACGATACTCTTCCGGGTTTCTGTAACAACCCTTTCGCATCCAATCAGCCAATTTTGCTCCGCTGCAGTTCGCGTATTGCAGCGCCAATGAAAACCATTTTTCTATTTTCCCTAAGGGCGAGCCAGTTGAGAGATCATGTAAAATGTTGTGGTAAAACAACCTTCAGGTGTGGGGATCAGGAGTCTTCAATACCACAGGGCGCTCGGTTGGACAGCGTGAGATTTTGCGGCATCCAGCATCTACGATTTACCGCTCGTAATGATCAGTTAAAAATTTAAGCTGATAAACTCAACCGAACTGACGTCCTAACAAATTATATACTTATACGCAGGGATGGGAACTTTACGGTCCCTGGAACGTTTTTGCGGCCCTCTTATACACAAATCACACTTTTAATATTTTATTCTGCTGATGGAGCATCACTGACTTGTCACTAATCGTGGGTTAATATAAAACACAAGAAACAATATGGTTATTTGAAACACAAGAAACATCTAATAAAAACCAACCCTCTTGATAAATTTAACTAAGACTGAATATTAAAAACATAAATATAGTAAATTAAAAATATTAATATATATTAAATTTTATATGAAAAAGTATATTTGTAGAAGCTGGCCCTTCGCTAGGTACTGACAGAACAATGTGCCTCTCACTGAAAAAATTTGCCCACCCCTGACCTTCGCACTCTTTTGTTCAACGAAAATTTCATTGGCACAACCAACACTAGGGTTGCTGAAGAATAGCCCTAAAGTCGGATTAGACACTAAAAAACAATGTAGAAATTTTGTTTAAATAATCAAAATAACGAATACCTTCAGCAAAATAATAAGCACAAAAATGTACAAGGAACATCATCATTTATTTATTCAAAGAGTGCAATTATAGTTGAGCTTGCCAATGTAACGGGAAATCATTGGTAAGATCTGTTTTTCATCGAACTGAGTCTCGAAACAAGGCGCATCACAAAGATTGGCTAAAAGCGTTCCTTTCAATGATCCAGCCATCAGCGCACACAGGGCCGCAACCAGCTGATATTTTCAGAGGGGGAGCAAAATTGTGGTAGCCTAACTTATTGTTGCACCTAACACTAAACACGTTTTTGAAAACTTCGGGTGATGCAATTGCCCGGTTGCCCCCCATTGTATCGGACAATGGCAGTTTTTGCACTTAGGTCATAGCCAATGGTTCCTTCATGAATTTCTCGTGCTGCTACCTCCATGCAGGATTTCATAATGCTTTCTCCCAGAGTAAATGACTTCCTTGCGGACATATGGACATGAGCTATTAATGATGATAATACGAGACGCTGATCAGAAGGTACCACCATCAATTGCTAAATTATCGCTATTTGTCGTGTTTGAAGAATGAAGCCGACTTGTTTTTGGGTTCTGGATATTTATTAAAAGGAATGGTGCATTTTCTATTTACCATACTAAGCCTGACTGAGATTAGTTAGGTAAAACTAAGCCGATTTTAACAATATTCGCCTAAATATAGCAGATAATTATTGATCGATTCCTGATTAGCGGATGCTCATCGTTGTGACACTATCATGGCCTCCAGAAGTAGCAGTGGCATAACTGACGGCGGTGACGGGGACAGGGTGGCGAGCTTTTTGTTTTTGATGATTTTGATGTTTAGTATTCTTTTTGTTTTAAGTAGGTTGGTTTTTTCCGGCTTTCGGGGTGATTTCGTTCTATTTTTATCTTGTGTACACATCCACAACATCTGGATTCATTTTGAATAAGATGTATAAGGGCTGACGATGCGTGGTGTTAAGTGAAATCGATTACCTACTAAAAATTGCGATAGATTCTTTGCCTGTTTCACTTGTGGAGTAAATTTACTTGAAGCCGGATTCACTGTCATTTCTTAAACTTTTTTCTGAGTGTTCGCTAGTGGCGCCCCTGAGGTAGGTGGCCAGTGGGCCCCCTTCTGCTGAGTTATGCCCCCCCATTCTCAAACCTCTAGTTACGCCACTGACCAGTAGACATCACCAGGGTTGCCAGATTGGGCGTTTTGCGGCCAAATTTCAAAAATTTGGCCGTATTTCAGGTTGGTTGGCCGTACGATTTTTGGGTTGGCCGTTTGGTTTGTTTTGGCCGTTTTCACGGTCGTTTGACCGACATTTCTTCTGTTGGCTGTTTTTAAAAGTATATCTATATTTTAAGGCTAAACTGTCAACGACATCTTTTTTCAAAGTCTCGTCCCCTGTGTGTGCATTTCGTCTTGTGTGGTGAAAGCGAAGCAGTGTGAGTGTGCGATTATGCTTGCCGCGTTATGCAGACCTTGCAGGCCAAACCGTTGTGCATGTGCGTATGCCTGCTTATGGGTGTTATATGGCTTGTAATAGACCATAGGGTTGTCCCATGCTAACTGCCTGTGTTACTCGTCAGTGTTTGCTGTTATTTTATGTTGCCACCATATATGTCTTCAACAAACTCTGTGCTAAATGTTGCTTACACTCGGGCAAATTAAGTCAACCTTCGAAATTATGTGTTTCTTCATTTCCGAATGATCTTGCAAACATGCCATGCCTGCAGTTTTTATCTGTGAGATTTTGAAGCTACACACAATTAGTTTCTACCTAGCCGTGAATCTTTTCTTGCTGGCTATGTATTAAAGTGTTAGCCTATTTAGCATCATGTCATATGTCTATAATCCCTGTGTTTTTTATGAAGTGGCCATTCGTTTAGAATTATGTGCCTTGCTATTTCTGGGGTGGCCAGCCAGTCACAGACCAAGAGCCACATTTGTTATTGTGTTACCGCAAAGGGCCACATCATTCACATGGGCACACATGAACATCAACCCATCCCTTCCTCACACTCACACACATACCGTTGCTTAGCCAGATTAATTGTAAATATCACACACCAACATGACAATGACAGAACTTTACAAGGCATTTATTGTCATACATGTTATTCAGTGGGACTTATGGTAATTACATAAGAGCCGCATGAAACCGGGCAATGAGCCGTATGCGGCTCGCGAGCCGAGCCGCGGGCTGGCCACCCATGTGCTATTGTATTCAGTGTCGGCGCAAAATGAAAATGAACTTGTATTTGATTGCGTTTTGACTTGTTACAGTAAACTGCAAGTTCTGCGTTTGAACTGTTCAAAATTTCGTGACGATGCTAAAGTAACTGTTGATCTTTCAGGTACATTTAGGTATTTTTGAAAAAGTAAGAAACTTTGGCATTTTTCTGTCATAAGTGACTAATTCTGACTTTTTTTACTGAAGATTTGGCCGTTATTGAAAAAATAAACCTGGCAACTCTGGACATCACTGCTGAGATCAGCAGTGCTCGACTGCTCGTGGCTCAGTACACAGACTGAATAGCTGCGCTGGTCTTGTGCAACTGAAGGAGCAACAAAAAAAATTAATATCAGCTGAGCTTTGCCTTGCAGTTGCACATCTTTTGTTTCCATGATGACGTAACAATGGAGCAAGCAGAGAGAAAGTTTTGTAGTAGCTTTATGGACTTCTAATACATTTCTCTGTTGAGATGTTCAAACTATCAAACTATGAGCGTAATGTCTGCCAATTTTCGTTGTGCGCTGCATCATGTTTTACAAAAAACAATAGGGTGATTAAAAAAGAGAAGATTGTTTAAAACACGTTTACAACAACACAACAGGGTTTTCTCATCCGCACTCGTCCGCACCGTGTTTGTCATCCGCCCCGCACGGTTTTCTCATCCGCACTAGTGCGTAACGTCGCACAGGTTGAAAAGCACTGTAATATTCATTGTTGCGTAGCATGCGATTTCAGAGGTGATTGTGATGAATAGGCGAGGCTGCTGCCGGTACTGCTCTTATTAGGTGTGAGGCGAATCGGTTTGGACGTAAATTGAAGCAACAATTCAATTCAGTTACAACTTTTCGTGGTAGTCCGGATTGAATGTGAAAGTACCAGTTTTATGGGTCCGCACAAGAAATTTATGGTACCGTTTTAAACTCATAAAACGCCTTAAAAAATACCCTGCTGCTGAGAATGAATATTTTCGATTTTGTTCAATGCAAATATATTTGACTTTCACTTGCAACTTTTTCCTAAATCATTCTTTTGGTATGAGTATGATTCTCTACTCGTGCATCACGCCTATACTGCACAAGTGTCGGGAAAACGATAGTATTTGCGTCTTTAAGCTAGTTCTGCTGAAGTTGCTGTTTATTATCGATGATCCCGTAACTTCTTGTGCCGTCTCGAGGTAACCGCAACCGAACTGTAACCTTTGTTTCGTCAAAAAGGGTAATGCATGGTGGAAATCAGTGGAGTCTCGAGACTTGGTCTCGATCTCGAGACTCGTCTCGAGACCCATTTTTGCGAGTCTCGGTCTCGGAGGTTTCAGGTCTCAAGACTTTGAATATTGCAATGAAATGTTTTATTAAAATTTCTATACTTCAAAGATTTTTGTTTTTGTATTTGCAGGTAAGAAACAACCAAAACACGTCGGAAAAGTGCCTGAAATTTGGAAAAAATTCAAGTCAGATGTGATGACGACATTTGTTTTTTACTTTCGGAAAAATGCACAAATTTTGAAGTCTCGGTCTCGGAGTTTTTTTGATGAAGGCTCGGTCTCGGTCTCGTCTCGAAGGTTACGGTCTCGACTACATCACTGGTGGAAATTACAACAAATGTTATTGCCTGGTCCGTCAGAAAATGTTTTAATCAGTCGATTTGTAGAACGAGAGCAGAAAATGAGATTAAGGTGTGTAGCTAGCGCGATGCCGAAATCTCTGTAATGCCATCAGGAGCTGAAAAGCGCGAAGTTTCTAAGGAAAAAAAGCGCAAGGATCTGGCAGTGTTAGCTAAAACGCCGCGGCTAAATCGCTTTTTTTCAGCAAAACTTCCAAGCAGCAATGTTTAACAATAACGTTAACCAGAGCACCTAAAATGTAGGTGAAAATCAAGACATAAGCTTGGAAACAACTTTCACACTAGGTCCCTATAGTGAGCAAGAAACAGTCGACTCAGATAAAGCAGGGGACACGCTTTTTTTCCGCTCTGGACAGGTACCTACCGCGGGCACGGCAGGCCAATTGGCCATGTTTTAAATGAATTTAACAACATGCTTGATATGATCAGCCAGAAAAGATAAGACATCACAACCAGCTACAAAAAATTATTCTGGATCCGGAGCCAAAGTTTTTGGATGTTGGAGCCGGATATGGAGCCAAAAACTTTAGGTGTCTGGAGCTGGAGCCAGAGTTCTAGCCTGAAATTTTAATTCCGGCTGCGCAGTCCTGCTTCAGGCTGTTGTAGTCTATGATAGGAAAAGGCATTTGCTAAGATAAACTTATTTTTTTGTGCTTCAACATTAGCAAAGTTCCTCAGAATTTTGTCCAAGCTTAAGCCTCTGCGAATTTCAGGTTCAATAGACATAATCATGGGTGTCCGCATAAATTTTCGCAAGGGGGTGCAACGTCGACATTTCACTTATCACAGGTTGCGAACGATGCAATGCAAATGGACTTTCACATAACGCTTTATCCTTTCTTCACCACAAAGAAAATTCCCAATGAAAGCACGCGCTCCGTTCGCATTCTTTTGAAATGTTATTCAGGTGGAGTTGTATTCGTGTTTGCGAAATGTCCCGCTTTTTGTCATCCTTTACAGATTTTGCTGAATTGGGGTATCCTCCACTATCATTATTATTGTGAACTGCAGACAATTGAGTCTGAATTGGACTTGAACTGTCCACAACTGCGTTTGCGGTGCTCAGTGGCATACGCAGAAAATTTTCATGAGGGGGTTTCATTCAGTGGCATACCAACGTTTTGGCGAAGTTTTTTAAAATTATATGCATATTCTTCTACACGCACTGTCATTATTTCATGTGTTATTGCACTGGATATAAGCTATCAGCGCTCCAAATTAGGATGTCGGAGGAACATATACTCAATGCTGCGACACAGCAGTTCATAACAGCAAAAATATCAGGCTGCACATTAAAACAGGGAGTAAAACACACTCATCACTGCGTCAGAGCAATTTACAACTGTAAAATCAGGCTGTGCTAATGTCTTGTCGAATACGAGCAGTCGAGCATAGTAAGTGCGCGGCTGGACTGACTAGAGTAGGCCTACACGAATCTTGCCAAATTACACAAGAATTGAAAATGCGCATAAAGCACGCAAAGAAAACTTTCGATTTTTTGTTATGTATAGAAGTCTTTCAGTTTTCCTTTTCCCTGCTGAAATATTATCAAATGCCTGAATGTTTCTATGTTAACAAATGGTGTTTTTGAGCTCATGAAACAGTTCTATCATGCTACAGAAATTGATAATGTAGCCGATGCGGTCAGCGCATGCGCTAATCAGCGGTAGCAGACAAACTAAAGACAATTGCTTTGAATAAAGTGAACAATCGCGGAACACAATCTTAAACATGCGTAGTGGGCAAAAGGTCTAAAAAAAAGTGATGAGACGGTTTCTGGATGCAGACGATGATCCAGATTCCCACCAAAACCTAATTATTACCTTTTGGCCAATTTACAATGTTCCTTAAAATTTGCATGCAAATTCATTCCGTGGTATTCGCATTAAGTCGACAAATTAACAAGTAAAAATATGTGAAAGCAATTAATCTCCTTTTGCGCAGGTAATAAAGTTTTTGTAAACATCAAGCTCAAGGGGTGGTTAACCCCAACCCCACCTTGCTTACGCCCTTAGCGGTGCTCACATTAGTCTGTGCGGGTTGAACCTCACTTCTCAGAACTAAACCTTATGTGTATTTCTACAAGCCTGCATACATAACAACCTACGCAGTGTGTGAAAAGAAGACTGCATAAGCCTTTGATTAAGCCAGTGTGGTCCAGTCCAACAGAGGCCACGGGATACAAGTGCCCCGCCACAGCGTTTTCATTGTCCCGCGGAAGCATTCAGACAAAATCTTCAATATTTAAATTTGTTGAAAAGCGTGCTGAGGTTACCTTTGCTTCATTGAATTGCTTGCGCTAGATAAAACGCATTTGCAACAGAACAATTAATAATACGTTTTCTGTGTAACATTATTGTTTTTGTTTTATTTATTTATTTTACGATCAAATTAGAAGGTATGGCCCTCTAAAATAAGTTTTACTTACTTTTATGGTAGAAAAACTTTTTCCGGATGCCACTGTAACGGTGGTGGTCAAGTATATCCTGAGGGCAATTTAACAAATTAGGGAAGAGGCTGCCTTATAAGATCTCTACGAAGGAAAATGAATAACGCTATTAAAAGATCGATTAAAGAAGCCACATTTTTAATCACGAACTAAACTTAATCTTCAGAAAGCAAGTGGCAGTAACTATTGAAAAACCAGCAACTATCGAACTGTATGTTGCAGCAACTATTAAAACTTGGTCTGCCAAGTACGAAACGCTTACAACTGATCTTTTTGCATGGACACATTTGCGCGTCATCGATTGCTTGGAAACGCCTCTTGCCGGTCGAATTTGTCTGTATAAGATATTTACTTACGCTTCAAGGCTGTTGTGGATCCTTTCTAGAACACTAGCACAGCATTACCCACGTAACTTAGATGCTAACGTCTATCCCAGCTATGTCCAACCCAAACGGCTTACTGAGCCAAAATTTATGTTGCTACCTTAACCAGGGCCGCACACTGAAGGACATATCAATGAGAGCCACACATTGAATGGCTTACGACCTTAGCAAACTTATGTTCTGAAAAGCGTTCGAATCCTAACTGCAATGGTAACAGACGGGAAAAATGGCATTGAGAACTACTTGCACCAAAAATGTCAAATTAAGATGATCAAAATAGGGACTGGTTGTCAGAATGTAGGGTGCTTTCACTGCAGCTGAGACCTAAACTGGGTCGCACAAAACCTTCAATTGGGCCGCGGGTTGGACATAGCTACTCTATCCGGTTCAGTTAGTACAGTTTGTGAAATTCGCTAAAACAAAGGATTGCTGTTCACTGTCTTTATAAGCAAAGTTACTGTGCTGTAACACTGAGATTGAACAAGCGTTTTCAAACATCTCTGTAGCTTTGAGGCTGTTTCTCTGTCCCGTGGTCACCAACTACATGGGGGAGCGTTCTTTTAGCAAATTGTCTGTGATAAAAAACATGTTGCGAACAAGTATGAGCAATGAACGGTTGTAGCAGCTGATTTGGCTGAGTGCTGAAAGCGAAGTAATGCGTGATGTCGCCTTTCAATCGATAATTCAAAACTTCGCTGACATAAAGACTCGGAAGCGTGTGATTGCCTAGCTATAATTACAGCAATAAAAGTGACGTGATAATAGGACTGGTTTTTCACATGTTAACTACTGTATCAACAAAAGCAGTGCTTCTCAACCTTTTTGATGTCGCGGCCCACTTTTCGCCGAGACTTTGATTTTGGGCCCACTTCACAAAAAATTTGTTTCAGAACTCATGACTAGGCGTAATTATTGCGACTCGGCGTAATTATTGTGTTATCTCGGAACATTTCGCGGCCCACCTGAAGGAGCTTCGCGGTCCACCGGTTGAGAGGCGCTGAACAAAGCACTGCGTCCATTTTCCTATCTTTGGTCAGCGAAGTGTGGAGTTCTTTGTTTATTAATATGGTGAACTCGAATGTAACTTAAATATCAACAAACGCAGTGCACCTGTTTAAATCTATCTATGCTACAATTCGAGAAAATCTGTTTCGCAAGATTTGAACTGTGCAGGATATTTTAAAACAAAGCCCATGAAAAAATATTTGAATGAATCAGTCATTCACATTGTTTAATATTTCAATTCATCTTGCTTTTGGCGTTATTTCTTTATTACCAAGCGATAGGCTGAACATATTTGACATGTTATTTTTCCGGTGTTTGTTTGTAGTCTCTGGTTTCTGCTTATTGTTCGGGTGAATGTTGTTTCTTGCCGAGTCACTCTCTAGCCTGTGAAATATTTTTTCTCATTAAGATTACACTCTAGTATTTATATCATAAACTCTCTTCTCGCAGCTATCTGTACGTGCAGTTGAGTAAGCACATTCTCGACTACCGGAACAAGCAAACGAGAACCCTCCGAATTAGCGAAAACATAACTTTTACAAACGATGAAGTCATGAATGAGGTCATAGGGGCCCTCCAGTGAAAACTGCCCCCGGGCCCCCTACCCTTTAATCCGGTCCTGCTTTCGAGGATCTGAAGTGTTAGTATCCATTCAAGAGTTTAATGACAAACTGCAAGAAAAGACGTGCAGCAAAGCAATCAGTTACGCGGTACTAGACACTTCATATCTGCAACCGTAGCAGCTGGTCAACCGAAAATCTGCAAAAACGCAAATGACTAACCTGCGGCTTAACGAATGCGTTAAGAAAACGAAAACTAAAACGTATATTTTAGCCTTTTCACGTTCCATTCTACATTTAAAGTGGTGCTACTTCCTTTCTAACACCTGCAAGCTCAGTGGGAAAACGAAATAGTGCACTGCCAGCGTTGTTTAGCAGTGCAAGCTGATACGATTCGGTTTGTGAGTCTAAGTGCTCGTCTCGCACTGCTGGCGTTTTCCAAACCGTGCGCGTTTATTGGATTTGACACACGGGTTATGGTGCTCTTCCCGTGTACACCACGCGACGCGTTGTAGTGAGCACCAAGTGTTTCACAAACATAAGTTAATTTTAGCATAGGAAAAAAGGCGCCAAAGAAAAAATATTCGATTGTATGCAAAACCAGTGAAGAATGTTGCATTTGTCTTGTTTCTTGCCTCTTCACGCGAGCCCTGCATACAGAATTTTCATTCCTACTGAGTGCATGGTAAATTAACTAAGATGTTGCAACGCGAAACCAAGCAAATATCCTTGTGTACTAGATTACTAATATCCGTTTTTTGGATCAGTGTTCCGGCATAACCCCTGCGAATAACACTGGTCTTGAAAGAAGAAGTGGTGCATAAAATATTTTTAGGTCACACTTAAACGTTTCTTATTTTTTACCGCCAACGCTGCAGTTGCAAACAATCTGCATTTCAATGTGTACATTTTAGTTTCCTCTGCGCACATAATCAACTGATACTGTGTTATGAGTAAACGTTTTTGTGCTCTTATACATTACCACTAACCAATGGTGCAGTGCTAGAAATTGAGGTGGGAAAGGTACTCTTGCGAAAATCACGTTTTCCTACAATCAAGACTGTTGGTAATTTTACGGAGAATTTCTCTATACAACAGCACACTTATTAATTAGTTGGTGCCACATGGGGAAATACCATTCCTCCTTTAAAAGATTTTGGCGACAGTCATTCTCCAGTTAACCTCGATTACCCAATGGCGTTCTCTCAAGAAAAGCGTTTGCCCAATTGTTACCCGACTACCTCACTGCTACTAACTCCTATCAGAGAAGCACATTAATAAATAAATAAACAAACAAACAAATACATACACAAAAACACCGAGTTCGCAAAAAGTCGTCATGGTATTAACGGCATCAAATGAAAACATATACACAAGAAATGCATATGTACAACTGCCAGGACACATTACTGGCAAACATAAGAGGATGTCAGTGTGCACTGAGAAATGTAAGAGGTGTTAGTGAGGAGACGACAAATAAAAGAAGTTTCATTACGCAACATGTCGAAACAGCCAAATATAAAAAGTAGCTGAAGGCAAACGTCAGATATGAGAGGTTTTCGAATGTATCATGTCGAAACTGAGAAAAGGTAAGAGATAACTGAGAAGAAATGCCAAATATGAACGTTAGCAAACAATTTGCCGGCTTGTGACAAATGCATTGGGCGTGCCTATTTTTGCGGTCATAGACCGAATTTTGTTTAAATGACCGATAAATTTGAGTAGAGAAGCAGAAAAACAATGCAAATTTTAACTTTTCACTGGTATCTGTGGGGTTGGCTGAAATTCATGTTTTTAAATTGGGTATAGGCTGTTTCTCACTTGTGTTTGCTGGCCTGGATAGAAGCAAATCCATCGTCAGATCAACAGCATTGTGGGTGGCTTGAAGCTTGTTTGGGGGGTTCGTAGTATACACAAAATTGGAAATTGACTTTATCAAGAAGACTAGAGCTTGAGTTTGGAGGTATTCACTGTGGATTTGATAGTGCCATCCCGACTGTCCCTACTTCTTTTGAACCATGTCACACCTTTTCTTCATATTCTGGACTAGTGTGTTTTCTTCACATCAGCAGTCCAATGTCAAAATATGTGAAACAGTATCAAACACTTGATTGAAATTCTACCTATATTAGTGGCGTTAAATGTATTTTAGGGCAATATGCTATCAGGCCCAATTAATTAATTTTAATTTATTTGTTTATGAGCAGACACGAAGTCCATAGTATGAACACACACGCTCTGCAGAACGCAGGTTGATAAAATCAGACAAAACAGAACGTAGTACAAGGCATTGGAGCCGGCGGAATCACAGGGTTACAGACACTGCTTGCAACTGCATTGAAGACAGAACCATAGGGTTACAGACACATTCTTAACACTATTGTTAGCTAACACGTAACACTTG
>JGI24158J21664_10006908_pt1 | contig 15016 bp, 12 predicted proteins | sample Ectturendosymbi3_FD_21664 | JGI IMG/M metagenome (IMG submission 21664) | reverse complement strand
TGCACGTTGACTGATTCATAACGCTTGTTGTTTCAAGCCACTTCGGAAGCCTCGCTCTGCGAATAGTTACTTTTATCAGAAAGCGACTTTTTCTTTGGTGTTAATCGTTAGCTGGCGTTGAGTTTTAGTAAGTTTGTGTCATTTGTGCATTAAGTTTTGAGGCTTAAGCGTTTGCATGTATTTTAGCAAGACGTTTTCCGTTTTGTTTTATTTGTCGCGGTTGGGTATGCGCGGTTTTTCCATTGCAGTCTTGAGGTTGTTTACTTTCTGTGACCTTGCGTTGGCCTTTCTACGTTTCACACCTGTTGGCATTGCTTGCAGATGATAGGACTGACGATGCATAGTGTTACGTGAAATCGATTTCCTATTAAAATTTTGTGATTGATTCCTTGCTTCTTTCACATGTGGAGTGAAGTTACTTGTGCCGAATCATTTATATCAGTCGACTCATCCAAAGCAATCAACTTGTACACATCTTCGTTTTGACATAATGTGTAAAGTTGCTCAGATACATTGAGCGCTGACTCATGTTGCCGATTAGCTATGGTCCTTCTGACGAGCGGCAATTTTTTGTACTTGTTGTTTCCCCTGTTTTTCGATTATTACGATATAAACAATGTTACCTACCACACTCATGGGATGCTGACGGGAATGTTTCAGAAGAGTGTTTAATATTACCGCACATAACGATTTAAAGATTTTGATTTTCAGGAACAGATTTTTTATACGACTTGTAAGAAGAACTCTGTGCTGTTTCAACTGGCATGATTTGAGAGTGCGACTTATACACGCCAGCAAAATAAAATTGAAAAAATATGGTTAAGTGAGCAAACGGATAGAAGGCCGCACAAACTCTTTGAAAAGGCCGCGCTTTCCCCACCCCTGGACTAAACCATGCTTCCTGAGAAACTAGCAAAATAGTATGAACAACCCTTCGTTGAAAAGATTATACCTGCCAATAAAATTTAAGCGCTGTGTTGGAAAACACATTTGGCAAAAAACACTTTCGGTTACCGAAAAATGTGAGTGAACATCCGTCGCAGATCTACTTGAAGGTAAACCCGTAAAGAAATAAATATTAGCATGTTTCCATTAAAAGGAGACCTTGGGATACAAAGCCTAACCAATATCCTATCCAGGGCCGCAACCAAGTGATATTTTCGGGGGGTGGCAAAATTATGTAACTTGTTGCTGCACCTAACAAATACACAGGTTTGTGAAAATTTCGGAGGGGGCAATTGCCCCCCCTCTGGTTGCGGGCCTGGTCCTATCTATAATAAAACTGGATGCTCGCTTTCATGACGTCATCTTAACTATATTGTGGCATAGACCTGCTATTTAATATGAGCCCTTGCTTCTTGATTCTTGGAAAAAAATGTTGAGTGAAATGACAAATCGGCAGGCTCTGTCAAAGGGTGAAAAAGTGATTAGGCGCATATCTGAATTGAAAATGAAACGTGCACCTCTCTACAGCATGGGCTTGTCTAAGGCGTCCTAGAATGAGAGATGTCTTGGGCAAACCCTCTCTAAAAGGCCTTGGTTTATCAAGGAAGACGTGTATTTTGCTCTTTGTCAAATCGACCACGCAAGTGCCGTGGTTAAGACAATCGTTTTTTTTTCGATGGCGTTTTAAGAATTATGCTGTGTTTTGCACGCTTTGTCTAAAATTTGCGCGGCTCCTTCCTGTTTGCAGTAGTGTTCGTTAGAACGATGTTGCGGAAGAGTCGGCTCCAGCAGTACATTGTTTTCGCAGCCCAACACGACCGGTGAACAAAAGACGAAGCCAACTCAGAACAGCGTTCGGGCGCTTCGTGGGTCTGGCCTTTCGCCTGATTTGATCATGTGCCGGAGTCGGCGTCCGATTGAACTGTCCGTGAGGGAGAAGATCGCCAACTTTTGCCACGTTGCCCCTGAACAAGTGAGGACTCGCCGACTTGACTTTCGTCGGTATGCAGGTCAAATAGAGTCCTTTGATCAAACTTATTTCTCCTATGTTTCAGGTGATAACCGTGTCCGATGTTTCGTCTATTTATCGCGTGCCGTTCGTATTGGAAGATCAGAAAGTTTATGAATATCTGATGAAAAGATTACACTTGCCACTTCAACCGTGCAGAAGCCTGTCAAAATGGAGAGGCCTAGCAGAGAAGTATGCAACGAAAATGAAATATTGTGTGGTTCGCCAACGAGAAAGTCTATCGCCGATCGCTTTTCTTTATGTGTTCGGATGAAATATCCGTTTAGTTTTGCTGAGAAGCCTTTGACGCAGAGCTTCTAATTTTCTCAGCTTTTCTGAGTTTCTAATTTTCTTCTTACTTACCATAGTGGTGAAATATATCTTGACCTGTAATCACAGAAAATAATGAAGTGTCTTGTAAGGTCGAAGTTTGAGTTTAACTGTAACCTTTCGATTCCGTTTGAATAAGAGCTGATAATGCGTACCCAATAGACGAAATATATACTCTGATAAGATTATGGCGTCTGATTGTTGACTGTGAAAGGATTCCTTTCGATAGATTGTAACTTGTCGCCATGACTTCGACTGGCAAGATTTTGCGTAGATTTCCACAACGGAGCACAATGTTTTGGTTTTTAATAAGCGGCGGTATACTAAGAAATCAACGAAAACGCTGTTCTACCGACACTATCACGATTTCTGGCTCTTGTGATTTTACCGTAAGAAGTTTGATGTGTTGTTATAGATCTAGTTTTTCACCCAACCTTTGTTTTGGCGGTCATGACGTTGAATTGCGTCACTCCATCGATTAACATTAGTTACTGTCCTCGTCTGCAGTTCAAAGTGTATGCATAATATGACGGCCAGGTTCTTCAGCACATTTACTTTCTTGTTTTGTTTACCCGTTCGGTCCATGTTTCACAAGCTGCCAACAAAAGCGCAAGGATTAGATTTTTTGTTGTGTGATACAAAAGTGTGCAGTACAGCGGGTTGCTAGAAAAGTTCGTGATTCATGATTTTAACCGCGTACGATAGACATTGCGTTCCACAATGCGTGCTGATGAAATCAGGCCTTCATGATTTGAAACGCTTTTCTCAATTGATTAAAACCTATTGACGCGGGTTCTGTTGCTTCCTAATCAAAGCAATAATTCCTCTCGCAATCTGCTTCATGCAGTCCACATCATTGTCTTTAGAAGCTGGCACGCCTGCGCGCTACTTTGTCGAATTGTTTCCACCCGCTTCCAATTTCATTGCAAATGGCGTTTATTCGTTCAACGTTGTTCTGGTTCCTGCGTCCATCCAACGTGACGGTAACCGTTCAGTGTCTGCTTACAAAAAGTAACTTCGCTACTGAAAATGTGGCTCGCTACTGCCAACATCCGGAAAGTACCAGGTGACAACTCCCATATGCAGAGAGAACGCCTCGCCCGCTTGTACGAAACACGCCTTTTTCTGGCCGTGTGTTTGCCTAAAATCTGCTTCGCAAGTTCCGTATGCCTAAACATTTTCTTCCACTGGCTGTCCAGGATCGACAGAATCCAGACCACATGCTCCATCGCCATGGTTGGCAAATACACGACCTTCGAAGATTCCTACACATCTGTCATCAAAGCCTTGCGTCATGCCGCGCTTGCAACCAACAGGAAGCTCGATTTGCTGGTAAGATAATTCTTCAGTGCCGTTGTTTGGTTGAAAGGAAAAATAGGATGCGTCTTGTATTTGCTGAATCGTTGTGGTGCCATCTGGCGCTTTTTGAGACATACGTCATGAAAATCAATCAAGGGTGTTTCGGTTTATTGACAACGCATCTGAAATCATCCGCAGGTTGTAAGTGCTCATCGAACGAAAGCTCGTTGTTTGGCGGACGACCCAGGCTTTCATGATAAAGTATTTCGGTTAATTTTTTTCATTTACTTCCATTGTATTCGATCAGCAAGCACTGTAAAGGATTGGCTCGATCAATCTTGGAAAGAGTTCATTTATTCAAATGTTTCGTTGCTCCAGAATTATATTCGCTCTATTTTTGCTGAGTTCCAGCCATATGCTGCAGAAAGCATTACGTCAGCATTCGAAAGTCTCTTGATCAGCGTTTTAGTTTCGTTACAGATGTTAAATGTTTTCAATGTGCATTTGGGAAAGTTTTGATTTTGACCAAGTTTTTTCACTTGAAACCCTCTTAAAGAATGTTGAAGCTGAGCACCTCGAGAACGGAATGATGACATCCAACCCGGTCGCGTACCACGAAGCGTGGAAGAAGCTGTGCCAGGCCGAGTGAGTACGATGACCGCCCCTGCATGAACCCGCTTAGTTCATTCGTCACGTGACATGCGCGACTACACGAGTCATAATGCTTGTACAGTGGTCTCCTCGTCCCCGGTGGTTTCGGTGAACGCGGCGTTGAGGGGAAAGTGGCGGCGGTGAGGTGGGCGAGACTCCACAAGAAGCCGTTCCTTGGTATTTGTCTCGGAATGCAAGTTGCTGTGATCGAGTTCGCCAGAAACGTTCTTGACATGCCAGGTAAAACGGACGCTTTCTCCTTAGAAAAAGAACTTGGTGAATTGTTCAGGTTCTAGGTTCGCAAGGCCTAGTTTCCGTGTGCAGTAAGATAGTAGGAAATTGGGACTGTGTGCCTTACTACAAAGCAAGAATACAACTTCCATCGTTCGTTGGGTTTAGCTGCAGTGGCAGCCAAAGATCCTTTCCACGCTCAGACCCATGACCGACCTTAACTAAAATTCACGCGCCTTTGCTGCCATCATGCGCACGTTAGAACTGTTTCGCTGAAATTCAAGTCAACCCAGTCATGCAACGCATGCAAGCAATGGTATGCTAGAAAAGTGCTTTGGCCTTCGATATTAGGTTATCTCGCAGCAACCGTGTTTGCCATAGTTGCATCACCACAGGCGTATGATACAAGTAAACAGTTCACTTCGTCGAACGAAGTTATGGGCCGTAGGTTCAACTCAGTGGCGTAGCAAATGTGTATTGGACGCTTATCCGAATTATTTTTATATTTGAGGACTGATGTAACTGCATCGTGTAACTGTAAAAGAAAACGTTTGTGTTATACGCACGACATAACAACAGCCAATTCATTAACTTAGCTTAAATGAGCTAAAAGATCAGCGCCTATAACGAAAAAAAAAGTAATACACAATAATCACGCACTGCCAATGATCATCAGCGAAACAAGCGCAACATGCGATGCCAACAATGACCTGGACAATCAAGCCCGCGTCTTCAGTTATTGCTCAGGCACGATCTTGCAGTACAAGAACAAACGATAAACAAATCACAACCACATATTTGTTTAAAACAGTGATTCTCAACGTGGTCTAGGTGGACCACTGGTCCTGGAATTTCTAGTGGTCCACAGAGAGTTATCTAAATCATTGAAAAAACCTTCACTGATCCATGTGAAATACAGCTTCAACTAACTGTTCATGAGGTGTCAGCATAGCAAAGTGGTCCGTCAGATATTTTTCTTAAAAAGTGGTCCATGGGCCCCAATAAAGGTTGAGAACCAGTGGTTTAAAACAACGGACCGTTGGAATCAGGCCCAAACCCGGAATGCTAAACTTTCCAACTACACCAATCTTTCCCTTAGTGTCGTTGCTTTGATGCTTCAAAGCCTTTTTTCCATCTGGTTATGAATGACAAGCAAGCGCAGTCCGTCGCAGATAATTTAATATTTTTGTACTCTATCCAGTTATCAGTAAAAAGGTAATTTATCACTGTCTTTTGTCACTCACTTTCGCTCTCGTGACATAGCTTCTTATTTTGCACCAACACTGTAATATTGAATTGTGAGTATGATTAGCTTTAAAACATTTTGCTGCATTTCAAGTGAGTTGTGGGTTTTTTGTTTCTTCATCACCCGTGGCAAAAAGTAATTCAAAATGGCTTTCCAAGCAGTTTTTTGCGCACAGTCATTTCTCCCATCATCACATGCAGGGGCGAACTCGACCGAATTCGACCCGGACACAATGCATCCTGTCGTGATCGAGATGCCTGAACACAATCCTGGCGACATGGGCGGAACTATGCGATTGGGAAAGAGGCGGACTGTGTTCAAAACCGAGGACTCGATTTTAAGTGAGTGATCCATTGACAGCGAGAAGCGGCGGACGTTTTGCTTCTCCGCAGTGCAAGGCGCAGACATATATTACTACAACCTGTTTGTGGACTGACTTAACCCTGGGTATATTCAGCTTTGTTGCTTGACCTTGGAGCGAATAAGTGAGGCAAGCGCAGCGTTCGGAGGGTGTTACTGTGTTTTGTGGTGTGCGTTGCTTGTGTTTGTTCAGCCCGAACCAGGTTCATTCACTCTGAAATAAAATTGGACTTTGTTTTGACAGCAGCGTCTCGAAACGATGTTTGTAACGCTCGGTGAAAAATGTCAAAAAATAGAATTGTCAACTTATGTCGGAATTTTTACCCAGAAATGGCTCGGCGCAAATCTGTGACTGGATATGATACAAAAAAGCAAAAAATGAGAAATTTTCAAATGCATTTGTCAAGCCATTGACAGGCTTTGAATAAAATCCCATCGATGCTTTCATGCATTATTTACTTGCGTCCGATTTGTAATCCCCTGCTTTCAATAAGAAACGCGTAACTCTGCAAATGCTTGCTTCACTGTTCGGATTGTGAGTTTTTTCACTCTACTATTGCGTTGGGAACTTTCGTCAAGTTTTCGATCACGTGGCAACGAAACATAAATGGATGGCCTTCGTCACCCACTCAAGCGAACTACAATCGAAAATCTTGTCTGTGTGATTCGGTAAATCAACTTGCGTCAAATCATCGCTGAGGTCGCCATTGTCTGGTGTCACGGGCACAATAGTCACATTCGGTTTGTGTAAGAAAGTGACAGTTGTGACGTTTAGCGTTTCGTGGCATTATTGGCATTTTTTGACAGGAACGTTTTGATTAATCCCCTACCTTTTAAGCGTTCAGGTTGTTTTACAGGCTTGGTGATTTGTAGGACAATTTTAAGTACTGGTCTGCTTTGCAATCTTTTCCGCTTTTGGCATTTAGACTTCTCTACTAAAACTCTTCGATTTGTTTCTTGTTTTGGTTCGTGTTTAGTCATTCCTTGATCTCAGCGGAGTGCTTGTTTATATTTGTTTGGGTGAGAACTAGTTTGTTTTGACCCATATTCATTAAATTTTTGTGACTTGAGGTCTCGTGTGTATTTTCCAAACTAAAGCACACGTAGGAATATCTGACGATCAATGCAAAATGCCAGGTTTTCGATAGATTTCATTTTTTCCGCTAAATAGCGCTAACCAGCCATTCACACAGGGTTGTAAACGTCTGCACTGATGAAGCCTTGTACAAAGTTGTTGGTCACTTTGGCACCGATGCGACTTGAAAAGCTATATTATTGTTTTTGGCAATTTTCTTTTTTTCATACTCGACAGTTTTTGTTGCGGTGCAAAGGTTGTTTCCCTTGCTTTGTGTATGTATGTGTTATCACCTGACGTTTAACTGAAGTGAAGATTAGAACTCTGCTTCGAGAAGCGTTTGGAACCACGGGCAGCCATGGACAGCCGGCCTGTTTTTTAAGAAAAGTAAACCTATGTAGAGCCTCCTCAGATATTCGTTAATGTTTCTCGCTTTAGTGTTGTTGACTTTTAACCCTCAAAAACACATTTTGTTTCGTTTCTGAAATCTTCCTTTAGTTCATTTAGTGGGTTGTGTAGATATCGAACTATCACTGGCTGATACCTCTACTGTGGCAATTGCCAGTGCTAGGCATGGAGGTGGATTCGAGGTGTTCAAACGTTTAATTCAAAGTTAAAAAGGCGTTTGTGAGACAGTCGTTGGATTTACTGTTTTCCAATATGCCGAACGAAGAAGTTGACGGTTTTTGTTTTCACATTTGCTTTTTTACGGAGCAAAGTGTTTTTTGTGACAACCGGATAGTTCGTTTGCGTATATTTCTTTTGCTAAGCCCTTTCAGGTCTCATGGTTAATTCGTTGTAAGGCGCCGAGTTTTCTAATTTTGAAACTTCGAAAGTGCAAGACAGTTGATTTCCGTTTAGGACGAGCAAAGGTTTTTATGCGAGAATGGTTAGCTTTTTATGTTACCTCATGTTCGAAATGCAGGTAAAGATTTTTTTGTACCCAGGGAAACTTTACAGCAACGACGGTTCGCGAGATTTCGTTGACGAACGGCATCGCCATCGTTACGAAGTAAATCCGAACTTCACTCACTTGTTTGAAGAAAAAGGTTTCAACTTTGTCGGCCATGATGATGAAGGAATGCGAATGGAAATTGTTGAGTTGAAAGGTGACAACGATTCCTCTTTATTTTGATTGGAACTTTGTTTTGCGATTTGACATGTTTTTTGGATCAATGGAATGAGGTTCTGACTTTGAGTGCGTTTTACATACTTCGAATGAGAATGCCAGTGCTTTGTTTATTCCAGCCATGAAAAACCCCAACCATCAAACGATGAAATCATATTAAAGTAGTTCTAACTGATAGTTTATTCGTTTCTTTTTCCAAACCACCTCACGTTCAGTACTAACCATGCTAACTCGCATAAACAGCTCTAAACAAACGTAAATGTTTCGTGTTGTTAAACTGGATTTTTCGCTTGTTTTGTTTAAAGTTAACTGAAGTGTTGTGAGAAGGTCTTGCACGACTCTGTAGTGTGTTGGTCTCATTATTGTTTCGTGCACGAAATAAGGTTGTTTTGCATTTCCCAGATCATCCGTATTTTGTGGGCGTTCAGTTCCATCCGGAGTTCTTAACCAGACCCCTCGAACCATCCCCCCCGTACCTTGGACTTCTGCTCGCAGCGCGCAACAAGCTCAAGTCCTACATAGAAAAAGGATACAAGTTGTCACCCAGGTTAGTTGCAGAAGCCAAGCATTCCTTTTTACGACCAACGCACAAATCCGCGCATACTCGAACTCTGCTTCGTTTGCAGTCATCACGACCCGAAGGCGTCTCGTTGACAGCAATGGATAGAAAATTGAGTAGAATGTTTCTTTTTCCAAAAGATGTTTTCTATGCAAATACTCCACACGTTTCTCACTAATCCCTTTCCTGAGAGACAGGTAGTAACCTACTTCCCGCGTTTTCTGGTGTAGCTTTTTCGTTTCTGTAGCATCCATCTCGTGTTTTAATCGAAGATTTTTCGACGGAGTTTTTGGCTGATCCATGATTTATCCGTTGCTCTTTTCCTTGCAGAGAACGAGTCTACAGCGAGAACGACTCGGAGAGCGATCGCGATCTCAGCTTCCGACCCATCGGCAGTAGTTAGGAAGAACCATGATGTTTGCGCGCCGCGTTGATGATAGTGTCTGAAAATATTTCAATCAGACACAAAACAACTTTTGCATCCGACTCGACAGCGCCCATACGTTGCTTGCTTTTTCACTGATTCAACTTGCTATGTTCAAATCATTTCGCAGTGCACGACCAGCGGATATTGAGTTTTTAGTCGGGAAAGTGGATGCGAAATGTTTTTCGTTTCCTTCAAAATTTAAAACAAACAGTTTTGGTTTCTCTTTTGCCAAAACAGCAACCGATGACTACGAGACACTTCAAGTACAACAAGGCTTTCCCAATCTTCACTTTCCGTTCATATCCTTGTTTTCCCTTTGCGGTTTGTTCACGTTTTGCTCTTTGTTGGTGTTTTGAAAAATGCGCTTTGACGAGCTGCAGGCGACAGTTCTGACTCGCTGCTAGTTTCGATGTTGTTTTTTTATGTTTTGGGGAGAAGTAGGGGCCTTGCAATCTTCAGCCTCAAAGCTGCCGTTAGTGAACACGAATGTTTGTCATCGCGCTGAAACGTGTCTGTTCAGTTTGGCGACGTTGTGCCGTGAGTCACAAGGACTCACTTCTGTTTGATTGTTTCCACACTGCAGCGGACCCTGGAAGTCAACACCACGGGTTGTACATTTTCCTTTCTGTGTTTTGTCACGCGCGCAAGGAACGCTCTTTCGTTGATGTCTTGCAGCAGGAGATCTTGGCTCAGTTACATGTGATCGCGTTGTCATGGCGATCTTCGCCGCAACGTATTCGATGCGAAACACGAGATGCACACCAGCCACTAAAATACGTCTTGTTCGAGGAAGTCTCCTGGAAACGTTTGTTTTATTTAAGCGAAACGTTTCTTGAATTCGACTTTTCGCGGTTTCTCCTTGCTTTTTGTTGTGCAACGTTTTTTCACCCCGTTTCCGACGACGGCCAACCAGTTAAGCTGCTAATTTTCGTTTGGCGCTCAAAATGTGGCATGAGTGGTAGTTGAAGATAAGGCGTCTGACGAAATTTTACGACAATCGACGCATTCCCAGCCTTTGTTTGTATCTACGTTTGAGAAATATAATTGTGTTTTGCTTCAGCTGCTTTTTCGTTAGCTTGTTTGAGTCTCTGCAAAATAATGCTTGACCGGAAAGTGATACCTAGCTGCTGCCATGTTGCTGCGGGAGGGCATTCGGGGGCGGTACCCCCGATTTTTTGTGACCCCCAAATTTTGTTGTGCCCTGAAAATTTTGTTTTAAACATGTAATAAAAATGACTTGTTTCCCCCCTAAAGTGTATTTTTCCCCAAAAACTTTAAAACCTGGTTACGGGCCTGTTTTCCTGTGTTTCTTACTGTCACGAGCAAAATGTCGCTTGATGCTGAAGTGCATTTTAATGCATGATTACCTATCGACGTTAAAAGTCTGGAAATGATCTCCGCGAGAGATGATTTCCAGACCCCAAATGCTTTATCCACCGTAGTTTGAATTCCTAAACTCGGATTGTGTAGCTGTTATCAACAATGCGCTGTTTTAAACCTCGTAAGGCTTTAGGCGAAATGTTCGACGGAGGAAGAGAGGTTGAAAGTGTGAACGATATCTCGTGCGTGACTTCTTGCGACGGTGATGTCGGTCGAGTTGTTTGTTGGCGACACCGTTGTGTTTCTGGCGTAACGGCATCATTGATGAAAGTAAGTGCAACAGCCGCTTTTTGTTTGTTTTTTGCTGACTTGTTCATGGCGTTCCTGCACCAGGGTTCTAATAAATACGCCAAGCTCTGTAGCACGACGAGTCCACAAATTGTGACCCTGATGCTCAAATCGTCTGTTATTGTGTTTATTCAGCAGAATGTTTGATTTTCTCCCGTGACATCCGTTTCAACAAGCGTCACGCGTATCAAGTAACAGAACAATACATTTCCGTCATATGAGCAGAGCATCTGCGGGACTTTCAAGTACTGAATTTTTCTAGTGACTTCCATATCGGAGTTTATAGAAACGAATTTTGAATTTGAATTATGAAAAATGTATTTTCGCAAACAGTTTGAGGCTCGTCGAGTTTTTCACCTGACGAAATGATCTCGCTGATTACACCGTGTGACGACAGTACCTATCGACGAAATTAGCTTTTCACCAGCTTTCATTCAACAAAGAAACATCTGCAACGCAAGACAGCAGCTGCCTGGTCGAAAACTAAACACGGCCTGACACCGGCGCACATATGTTCGACACAAATGAGCAGGCAATGCGGCGAGGCAAGTAATCAATCAGCAATCAGTGAAGGCGACCGCGAGCAACAAAACCGTCACACACCGATCTCATAAAATCCTCACATCTGCGTGGCATGCAAAATAGAAAAGTGAAAAAGAGTCACGGATGCCTTCACATGATTTCCGCAGATACTTTTGCACGATTTATAAACGGTTTCAATTCCTGCCCTTGTCTCATTGTCGGGACGACTGATCAGCTCGTTGACTATCTGTTCGTGACGCAGGTGCCCACCTCGAGCGCCAAAGTCCTGCAGGGTGGATTTTTTTAACCAGAATGTAATTTCGCTCGCTTGATTCATCAGTGATAGGAGCACTTAACGTTCTAAGCCAAATTTGTGGAGTGTACGAAAGACATTTTTTAAGAGCATATCTGAGCACTTCATAAGAAGAGATGGGTGTTGTCGCACTGACAAACCGTATTTCTAGAAAACGGATGTCATAAACTGCGACCTAAACCGTTGCTGTTGCTCAACCCATGTGGGCGTTTGCTCAGGTCTGAGTTGCTGCAATGAACGCACTCCTGACATGAAGAGCTGACAATCACGATGTAACCGTGTAAAAAATTAGGGATATCAAGCGCGGTCTTAGGAGGAGAAAGAGTATTGGTTAGACCTTCAAAATAGCTTTTGAAAAAATTTCTTTAAAACTATTTTTGCGATCGGAAAGCCCGAGCGGCAAGTGCACAAAGCTTCACACTGAGCCAGGAAGCAACAAAAGAGATCACCCGTCGAGATCACTATTATTGCTTTTTCGCGCCACAAATATATATATGGGTGTTATTCTTCGCGCATGTCCGGTTGGGGTGAATCGCACATTCAGGCCGTGCAGTCCATGGGGAGGTCGATGGGTTGGACAATGGAGGACAACATGGCATACATCATTTGTGCAAGCAAAGGCGGAAACGTCCGACAGCAATGCGGATGCGGTTAAGCCGGACACCGACGTTGTTCTTGGAAGGGCCATTCCAGGAGGGTGGGGGATGAAAGTACGGAGTCTCATAGTGTTGTCCAACCACTCCATATTCCGTCGGTGATCCGCCCCGAGCGCCGGGGTAGGATGACAGGTGCATTTATGTGGCCCTCCCCGTTACCGCATTTCTTTAAATGCTTACTAAACCTCTCGCAACGAAAGCAACCACTGCTACCCTTGCTGGATGTGTTCAGCGCAGGATGGGTAGGAAAAGACGATGACCCAAGACCCAGCATACTCCAGCAGTTGAACACTGAGGTGCTCACCGCAAACAAGATCAGCGTTATCGAGCAGCTAACCTACAAGAACAAAGCATTCTCCAGGTAGCAACGAGGTTAGTGTTGCAGCCACAATGCTGCGTCGCCTTGAGCCACCTAAAGAGAGAATTGAACCGACGACCCTCCGCGTAACCGCAATAATAAGAGTCTTCCGCAATCGACTATGTAGACTCTGCCATTGCTGCAACAAATTCAACATTATGTGTGGCAAATCACCACGCTACATTAGTCTTCGAATACTGCTTTATTTCTGATGCATTGTGCATACTGAGATCGACTCAGTAGCATATCGCTGTGAAATCGAGTGATTTTGCAACATTGTTTTTCACAGAAATTGGCCAATTTATTCTTTCCAGAAAAATGAATAAATTGATCTCACTTGTGCTCACCTTAGCCGCAATGTGCCTAGTCCAAGTGGAGCCGTATGGATAAAAATATCCATAATTCGAAGTGGGTAAGTCATTCTTTTCAGACAGGCAAGGCAACCGAAGCCTGGCTCTCATTTGAAAATTAGGTTGAAAACTGTATGGACAGGTCCCATGTGTTTAGACTGGCTGTAGGCGATAAAATTTGTTGAGATAAATGCAGTGGTGTATCCCTTTCCAGGGTTGGACTCAGCGTCCAAGTGTTAGGGGTTAGCTAACAAGCAGGACCTACGAGAGGTACATCGTACCCGGGCTCGGTAGTTACGGGGCTCGGGAAAGTGATAGTACGCATGATCAGTTTTACTGTATTCAAGCCTTACATTATCAGTTTACGCCAGCTGCCAGTATAACAATCAACCTATTTGTAAATCTTAGCACGACAGCAGATTCTGATTACTGTGCAAACAAGTTATACAAGTTTCGACGAGTGCCCAAGAACATAAGGGGCCAGATGTCGGTCTTCGTACCCCCTGGTAAAATTTATCTCGGAGGCCCCGCTAACAAGTGTCTGAAACCCTGTGGTTCTGCTTCCAACGCCGCTGTAAAACGTTCTGTTGTGTCTGTTTTTTTCACTCGGCCTTGTGCAGGCAGACAGTGTGTGCTTGTAATGGACTTCGTGTCTCTTTCAAAATCGAAAGTAAATTAAATTGCGCTTGCTTTTCTACGGCTAAAGTGCCCGGCTTTTCCTCCCCACGCTCGAATCAAATCTGTCGGTAATCTAAATTGACGCTATTTATTAAGCCAACGGTGCGACAGTGACATTTTTATTTCGGTAGAATGGATATTCGGAAAGAAATTTGTTTCCACTGTCATCGTCAGCAACAAATCTATTTCATTAGTTTGCAACAAACTGCCAAACCATGCTTTGCCTGCCACAGCCCTGTCAGTCCAGGCAATCTCGTGATCGCAAATCAGTCGGCAGATCATATGACTGACCACAGACGCGCAACCAGAGGGCATCTGCCCCCCAAAAATTTCAAAACATTGCATAGCAATTTTGACATTTGCATAAACTTTCAAAGAATAAAGATGAAATTTAAATTCCAATTATTTTCAAGAAAAGTCTAGTTTGAAGTTTTCTTTGCCACTCTAAAGCCATGACCGCACAAATTGAGTACGGAACCCAGGTGTTTGTATTAGGCTACTAATTTTTTCTCTGTCCTGATCATTCGATCTGCATCTTCATTAAATCTGAAAAGTTCATTTATCTGCGACCGTTTTCGAAAAAGTTGTAACATGGTTGAATAAGCACGATGATGTCATCGAATCAAATTTCATGAAAATTGCCTCCTCCGAAATGAAGAGCTGGTTGCGCCCGTGACTGACAACCTAACAGATGTGTGTGAAGCTCACAAAAACTTTCGCCGAAGTACATAAACGGAATCGCAGTCGTTTGCTACTTTTTAGCGAAAGCTTAATCGCCCTTACTCTTAGAACCCTTCTCACGTTTCGGTCTTTGGGTTTCATTCATGCTGCGGTCTACTGCTGCTGCAAAAAATAACAATAGTAAGTAAAAACGTTTCGGGTGAATTTTTGCAAAGAAAAAGATTTGACCAATCACAGCGTGCATGGCCTGAGCATAGACTCCGTCTCTAGCGTTAATTGCTGAAAGACTTCTAGCCGTGTAACAAGACATGAACCGCAAAACAACGGGTAATTTAATTCCCTGAGCTGAATTCCGTGAAAACTACGGCTGACACAAATTTTTTTCTTCCAAAATGAAAAAATACTTCTTAATTTTTTTAATACCATAGGTGGAACTGATAATTCTGACAACCTGTTTTATTTATTTCACCCAGTTTAAATGCGCAATGCGCCTTATACCTGCTGGTTACTGCTTAAGATGGAGGAACAA
>JGI24158J21664_10006905_pt1 | contig 15018 bp, 9 predicted proteins | sample Ectturendosymbi3_FD_21664 | JGI IMG/M metagenome (IMG submission 21664) | reverse complement strand
TTTGAGCAACTTGCGCATGCCCTGAAATTTTTCACTGAATTGAATGTGCTTTTTATATTCAGGATTTTTGAGCAGCTTGCGCTGAAATTTTTCAAGTCCGGGAGGTCGGTCGCCCCCCCCGAACCCGAACCCCCGCCTCGCACGCCTGCAAATTTCTGCGCGCTACTGTCATTCGCAGAAAATTTTGCACCCCTGGCTTAAGCACAATGCTCCAATCCAGAGACTAAGGAAAAGAACCTTAGTTAGTACTCGAAACATCAGTAGTTAATATTTTTACCGTACCAGTTGAGCACAAAATGTTAACTTACGAAAGAAGAGATTTGTTAGTCTTGCTTAGAGCTAGCTTTTTCTGTCCAACCTTTGCTTTCTGGTCGATCTCCCAGGCCTTTGTGCCGGTCCTTTGTCACGTCAGAGAAGTTGCACAGTCGGTGGGTCATGGACGCTGTTTGTTTACTGATTGGATCGCATGCTTGAAAACCCCTGCTCTACATCTTCAGCAGCAAAACTCTGCTCTTAGCTCAGCCTTGACAGGGATCAACTGCAGAGGCAGCGTGGCGAGTTGTCACTCGCATAACTTCTGCACAATCGCTGTTTATTCCGCAAAAAATGTCACAAAACGGCCATGTCATGGTATGAATCAGAACACGGGGTGAACAACAGAGCGTCCCGTTGTAGAAATCTCCTAACAATTCGAAAAATCCGGGCAACACAACGTTGCGCGATCGAATGCGACAGCCTGGCAACCAAGAAAAAAGTCGAAAATCCTGAAAGTTTAAGGAATGCAAATTGCGCATTTTTGATTTAGCGCCGCAGTTCCTCGTAGCAAAAATAACGAAGCTTTTCAACTGCTTTTTTCGACCACACAAAGGCTTGCGCGCTAGACAAGACAGCGGGACACAGTCATAAATAAAACGATGAACTCCAGCCTCGGAAACGTATCCCAAGGAGGTGAAAGTTGATTGGAGATGCAAGCCGGCTTGCAAGGATGAGAATGCAACGTCGCAGTGATTTAAACAAGAACAAACATTTCGCAGTGTTTGCATTGCTACTTCGAGGCAGTGGGGAAAGTTCGTGCGAATAGCGCTCGGAAAAGGCAGGGGGGGCGACCTGCGCGCGAGAAGGAATGAAAGACGAAGGTAGTGAAGTTGCAGTGCATCAGTTCGCAAATAGAGAAAGCGAGCTCAAGAAGCGAACCCCGAACCTGAGCACCGAACAAATACAACGCACAGCGAAACGGGTCTGGGCGCGCCGATGAGATCGATGCACCACCAGTAACGGAAATCGCCACAGTCGAAACACGGAACGACCGTACATGTTTCGACAGTAAAGTAAGACACCTAAAGAGCACGTCAGTGTGTACGGTGCCACAGGCCTAACTGTTGTGGGCCGGAAGGGATATCCCGACGACGTACCACTACGACCTCGCCAGGCTCGCGTGTCCACGACACAGTTGACATGAAAATGTTATACTGCATAATTAAAAACCGTGGTCTGGAAAATTGAGGTCTCGAAATTCCTTTTTTGGTCATGCCCATCCGGTCCTACCACAACCAAGCAGTGTTATCATGTTCTATTCCCTATACCATCCAAAGTATTTCGAAATATTAACGAGAAAAAGAAAACACTGCTGCATCCTCGGGCCCCCTTAACAAACTGTTCCTTTTACATCACAAGTAATTTCATGTTGAGGACTGCAGTCCGAATAATACCTGCGTAACATTTTGGTATCTTTTCAGTTTTGGAAACCATTATTTCGGGCTTGACGAAAAAGATTCTTAGTTCCTTCAAAATGTACCATTTCGACAACACTGCATTTTGTAAGCAAAAAACGAAACGCATCAATTGAAAAAACACGAATTTTTATCTCCCGGAATTAACGGAAGGTTTTTACTTTTTACTCCCACACAGCAACGTCATACTTTTTGTCAACGAGACAAAAGGGCGGTTGTAAGAATTGCGCAAATCGGATATCGACTCCAATCAACCGGATTTTTCTGAAGGAGTCCGACCTTCAACAATCACAGTGATGACATGATAGCTTCTAAAACGCCATTTGCGAAGCATTTCTGCACCGAAACTTCCACGAAAGATGACCAAGGACGTGATAAGAATGCCAGAAAACACGTAAGCTGTGGTCAGGCGCGAGTTAATAAATGCGCCAGAAAAACTGCCGTTTGCTTCGTCCCGCAAGTGTCATAAGCCTTTTTGGCCGAAAATTTAGGGTACCAGTAATAATCGCACTGTGGCATTGGTGACTGAATGATTCAAGGTGTTTTCGACACACAGCATGTGAATGCGGAAAATTCGTTTAAAATCGTGTGCAGATCACGGCTTACTTCAGCAAATGAGCGAAAAGTCAAGAACCTTAATTGTGACTTGTTTGCCTTTTGCTCCAAAATCTAGAACAAAACTTTTCGGAATGTACGCAAGATGCTCTGTTTGAACGACAACGCCACGACTCAAAAGTCCCTGGTCTGCGCAGAATTTCACAGTAAAAGAAAAAGACGAGGATTGGGCAGGAGCCGCTATATTAAATAAGAAAGACGAAAACTTCGAGAAAGGCAGTAAGATAACTTAAAAAGCTGATCATGCTAATGTTTGGTTCTAAGCCAAGTGAAACTGCATGAGCACGTTCAGATGTACTGATGCTTGGGTACCAGAACGCTCGATAGCATGAGGTCAGGATCGATTTCATCAACATCGTCGTAATCGTCAACGTCGTCGTCATCGCTGAACGGGTCTTCGCCGTTACGCTCCAGCGAGCAGTTGTTGGCAGATTCGGGCAAGTCGTTTTCGGGAGAAGTATTCGACGATACTTCGGACAAGGCCATGAGGAGACTGGTCACGCAAGGCGATGGTATAAGCAGACCTATGCAACAACAGCGGAAAGGAATTGATGTCAATGCGGTTTGGTCACGCGCAGTTGACACATGTTGTTGGCCTGTAGAAGCTGCCAGTGCACGACTCAAACATTACACACGTGAAAAACCAACTCGCTCAACAGTAAACCAGCACCGAGTTGCTTCGTTCCCATCGGCTGACGTTACGCATGTTTAACACTGCAACAATTCGTTACCGGGTTGCTCTCAGAGAGAATATTATTTTCGACGTATTCGTTTTTCTCGCAACCGGGACTTCTTGACATTTTTTTTGTATCAAGCACGTCAAATACGGTCTATAAAAGGTTTTCAGACCGCAAGCACGCAATGTTAGGGAACACTGGAAAGAGAAAGCCAAGTGAACAGCAGCTTTGTGATTATTCGAGATATTTTCAAACACATTTTCAAATCTGGATTTGCATTTGGCGGATGGAAGAACGCTAAAAAGCATTGCAAAAAAACACTGCGAGATCGCGCTTCCTGTTTTGAAAACCTTCGCCCGCAGGCAAAAGTAAACCTGCTCTACAGTAAACAATCGTAAACTACCGATCGCTGTTCAGCTCCACCAGTGCAGAAAAGAAAGAAACACCCAAATTCCTCGAAACAAAAGTAGCCTCTGCCGGTGGATTCATCGCTGGCTGTCATAAGAATGTTAATTAAGTTAATAAATTCTTACCCACGAGCTTCACGCCGTTGCTGGTCTTCAAGCGCACAATCTGCATCTTGTACTGCGCGCCTTCCTTCGCAGACAGGACGCGCTCAACAGTTCGCCACACGCTCAGCACTGACCCGCCCAGCACGTGGTAGGTGCGGTGACGCTGACCGACGCTACACGACACGCGACGACACGTTCCTTGCCTGTGCGCAGACAAGCAAAGTTGAACTTCCAGCTTTGCGACAGTTCAATAAGCTGATCTGTCACCGCTGAGACAACACGCAATTGAGAAAAGTCAACGACAAGAAGAGCGCCATTGTTGCGATTCGAGGGTTTCAGCAGAAGAACCCACAACAACGTGACCCGCTTTTTAAATTCAACAGCGGTGTTTGAACATTAACAGCGAGATTTTAAACATTCTTCTGCTTAAGAACAACCAGTCGCCGAGAAAAAGCAAACTACACTGCACATCCTCCTTTAGGGTACTAGCGAAACTAAACGCAGGCATTTCGGTTGAACAGATTCGATCGCACTGGTAAGGAAGCTCACCAGTATTGGTGACTGCACTGGTTGAACGAGGCTTTGTACTGCGCACTCCACCAATGCTCGGCGCCATTTGGATCGACTTTCTTATACTTCGTGTTCAGTTCGTCGAATGCCTCACGCCTGCTTTGCTTTCCAGTGTTGGGACGATAAACCAAGAACAGGCGTCGGCTTCGGTGCCGTCTTGACGTTGATTCGATGGCCAGAATGGCCATGTGCTTGCCGTTAATTTTCTGCAGTAAGGGATCGGAATATTACAGGGTTTCTAACAACATGCGGAAGTTGTTCCACGGAGGAGAAATAAATTTTTTGTGGCCAAGAACAAATTAATTTTATTGTTTATTATGCTCGATAAAAACGATATGTTTGTTTACGGGTTGATTAGCGGCATTACATGCAGTGTAACTTGCGAAACAAACGGTGCCAGCAAGAGTGGCCGAGTGTCGGATGCCTGGTGGTTTATGGAAATACAGACGTAAATTTAATTTATGTGACAATACATCACCAGACCAGATTAAAGTGTGGGGTAAGAAGTATTTCCCGAATAGGCTTTTTACATACAAAGCCTTGTAACTTGCTTTGCGATGATACTTATATTAAATCAATCACCTGTTTATAAAAATTGTGAAATGTGGAAAGTTCTCTAGGTGAAACATTAAGCTTTACGAATAGGAAATGGAGGCCACATCTGAAAACACCGTCGTTTTGGAGCATGTGAGTAACAGTTCGAAGTTTTTCTAAATGCTTGGACTTCACAGTTAAAAATAAGACGCAGAATATAGCAACGTTCCGAGCCGAAACAAGAAGTGAAGGTACATCTATCAGAGCAACGATTCCAAATCGCTTCCCAGCCACCTCTATGGGTGTCTGGGCCGAAATATACAAGGACGCATGAAGTCCAAGCCGGGAGTCTTCTCCCCCGAAATTATGTGAAGTTAATCCACTACATACTTTGATCAGCATCAAATCAAGCGATTCCTTGCTGCGAAAGGGGTCTTTAAGATAAATACTGTCATCCCACACAATTCAAGCTACCATCACGTGTTTCGCAAAACCCATCATTTTGTCTTTGTTAAGCTCCTTTGTGCATTGGTTACATTTTACAGCGTAGCTGAGACAACCTGCGACTTTACACCCTTGAACGTCTCAATCACTTGCCCACCCAGCATTGTGAAGCAATAATATATGAATAGTATGACTAAGGAACAGATGCCTTAACGACAAACAGTCTTCTCTTGATTACACTCTTGTAGCGAACAGTTTTGTTTCAGATTGTATAAAAAATGAGCATTACTAGACATCAACAATTTTGATATTGCCAGTAATGCATGTTGAGTGGTTCACGAAGCACATTAAGCCAAGTGTTTAACATCGATGCCAGTCACATCAGTAAAGTTACCAACAGTTTTTAGGGAATGCGGCAAATGCTATGTAAGTTACCAGAAGTAAGCCACATGAAACGCGCGCTACTCTGACAAAACATCCACGAAATTTTGATGTATCAGCAAAACAACTGATTTCTTAGCGCTGCATCCACAAGGTCACCGTGTCCGCAGATTAGTTACGCAACGTAAGAAAGGTTAATTTTAAACCGAAACACCATGTTAGATGTTTTTCGCAAAAACTTGACGATTTCGCGCGAATTAGGTCACAGGGAGGGGATGCGTGTGACGCTGCAAGAACCGAAAACGCGGTATTTCTAAAAATGACCTGATTCGGATAATTCCGGGTGCAGCCATTGAAGTTTGACGGGGAACCGAGCTTATGCTACGTTTCCAGCTCCATCATTCCAAATATGGCACGCATTTGAGACTGCAGCGTGAACGCAGCAACAACATAAAACAATTCGTGACTGCTCCACTTACACAACGCACGCACTGCCACCATAAAACAAGCACGTAACCAGTAGTCCTTGCACCTGCATCGTGATGTAGAAGCCGCTATCGTCGCCGATAGCCCGCTCTTCATGCAGGCGGAGGGCGTCCTGCCAGGTGTTGCCGCGCTCGACTTTGACCGTGTGGAGCGTGACGCGACCGTCGCCGCGCGTGGGGAAGTCCCGCGACTTGACGTGCTCGACGTTATCGCCACCCGCTCCGAGATCTTAACATATTGTCGCNTCTTGAGAGGTTTTAGNAGCAACAAGTCGGGCCTCACCAAGCCCACACGTTACTTCAGTAAACACGATACGTGTCCCTGAATCAAATCGACCAACGCCACCGCAAAGTGAACCTTTGAGGTTGTTGGCATTCAGGGGTCTTTGGGGTTCTGACCTGTACTTGCTTCGGCAGTATATATACTAACTTTGGGATTTTGACCTGAGTTAATGGAAAAGATAAAGATCTTTCGTCCCCTTTTACACAAAACACATTACTATAGCAAATATGTTTAACCACCCTGTTTGCAGAAGTATGGGATGTGTACATTAAGTGCTGCGCAATTGGCAAATATTAACATTTTCATTGGATGTGAAACTTTCACGCAAGTCTCACCAACTATGCCTTGATCGAACTGTCCCATCTGCTTCGCTTCGAGCACAATTGCTTGCAAAGTATCTTGGAAGAAAGTAAATATCCCGTTCTGATGCTCTACCTCCATTCCCAGCATTCGATTCATGAACTTGAAGATGTTGTTGTAATCTGCGAACGAGTGGATTGCAAGGAACAGCCGAAGCCACAAAAAAAGATATTTCAAAAATTAATATTCAAGCCAAGTCGACCACCTGCATCCTTACGTTCTTCATAACACATCTACTCGGGCAACTTAGATAGTGTAAAAGTTGTGCATAGCACACTCGAGCGACGTTAGGGTTGGGACAGGAGTACAATTTCCTTTGGAAGGACTTCTAATCCCAGTTCTGTTTTTCATCTTCTGCCCACACGTCGCAGTTTCTCATTGAGTCATGAGCATTTCAAAGTGTTCAAAAACAGGTTTAAGAGAAGTCAGGGAGCACAACTACCGTCAAGAAACTGTGAATGAAAGGTAGTTTTCTTGGTTGGTTGGTTGCGACGTTGGACGGGAGGGTAGCCTACTATTGTAAACATCAGTTTTTATATTCCTTCTCAGCAATTAGTTCGGATATCTCCCGTTGATAAATAACGCGCGAAAGAACAAACAGCAGAAAGAGCGTGAAACCTTAAAACAGAGGTTGTAGATGTCTTTATGATACAAAAAGTCATACAGGTATACTGGAGAGCGTTCCACTTAAGCCTCATATCTAATCAAAAGTAAAAGCATTATCATATTCGGCCTGCTTGCATGCGATGCTTTGAAAATGATCGACAACCCAATGAAAGCTTGCAACATGTCAAAACTGAATTCTATCAGAAATCACAGGTTAGCCGTTTGACTAGAGTCTAGTCACTAGACTTTCAGAAATGAAGGGTTTTATCAATGCAGTTCGAAATGAATGATGCAACTTGACAGAATTGCAATTTTTCGCAACTTTGCTCGTCGGGGTGAGAAATTATTTCAGCGGAGTAGAAAAGGCGCATCTAAAATCCCAAGTTGACATTTTATGAAATAGAATTGATTTTGTGTCGAATAGCAAGAACGGGAATGATGAATCAGAAGGGCGGAATCAAAAGTAATATGTGCGAGGGTCGGGAACCACCGTTTAACGTGGGATTAACAGAACGCCTGCGCTGAAAGAAACTCAACGAACAGTTACGTAAGATGTTCCAGAACATTCGTAGCTGAAGTCCTGTTTTGTAGCAACATTACCTTTATCTAATTGATACTGCATTTGACCAGTTTCACGAGTCAGCAAGCCAACTCCAAGAAGTGCTTGTCTCGCATCTGCAAAGCGTATCAAAACAAATGATACAGGAGATTTATTTTGTCAACACTCACTGACAGCCGAACTAAAAATAATCGCATATCTGCGAACCCTCAATCACACCAAGCTTTGCCGGTTAATTGGTTTGAAAACAATAGTTTAAATGACAGAAACTGTCTCGTAATCCCTTTAGGGCGTTAAGGATGCGCACAACTCTTTTGCAAATTTCCCGTGCCAGAAACCCAGCGAAAAAGGTGTAATCCGAACGTTCATCACCGTGTGCAAATGTGCATGAGTTTTACTGAGAGATAGTTTATTGTGGAGTCGTGGGACCGCAAAGCCTTTAAATGAAGCCCTACAAAATAATTAAACATATAAAGCAAACACGTAAACAAAAGATATGGAAAAGCAACAATAACGTCACCAACAACAACCGATTATCCTAAATGAGGTTCGATAAGTAATGCAACTTAGCAAAATTCAATTAATACAAAATAGAGTAAGGGAAAGTTACTGGTAAATATTTTATACATAGGATAATTAAGTTTTAGATCAGTTAAAACCAACTGCGTCAATTCACAAAACTAAAAAGCAGATGAAACAAACCAGACACGTGTAGTGTATAAACAAATCTTGTAAGTAAGCAATGCATTTAAATAGTAACCGCTACGTCGATACAACATCACAGTTCACCACAGATTGCAGTAGTACAACAGAGCTCAATTACAACATACCAACTTCCATCACAACATCTGAATCCACTCACACAAGTAGTGCGATCGCAACAGTGACGGACAGTCAAGAGAAACTGTGTTCACATCGATTAAGATCATGGAATTTGATAAAAACTATTGTTATTAAAACTAGCGTGCCTAAAATTGCAAATGTATTTCCAGTGAACGCGAAGTCGTCGTACACTGTTTCGAGATCGGTACAAAGGAGGAAACTGGATGTATCATCGGATGAACCATTTGTTATGATTGGCTAAGACCTTATCATTACCACCAACTGATAACAAGAGCACGTACCACTGAAAAAATCTCCCTTGTAATCTTTAGGCGGGGACACAAGAGGTGCTTCATGTCCAGCAATCGCTCTCATGATAGAATCGAGAGCTTTGCGACCGTACTTGTTGTCGTAGTTGTACTTGCTCAGGTCACGTGACTCCGTCGCTCGACGGTCGCCGTGGGTCAGAGCACCCTATACAGAGGGCACTTGTTAACAGCTGGAATCGGAAGTGTACTGAAGATACGATATGTGCAACTGTAGCACGTATTTCTGGGATGAACTTGTTTTATATCTGAACTTATACTGAAGGAAATTAAAAACAAAATCAGACTAAAATTCCTAATTTCACACTGATCGATGCTGGCTTGAAGACAGTGTTTTCAAGCAATTGCACCACTAACGATCGTCAAAAAGTGGTTAAAGCCTTTGTTTTTATTATTATGCTTACACTCGCTTTTCACAACCGCTTTTCTTCTGGGGAGAACCGCGGAGGTAGCATCCCTAGGGGTCCCGAAATAACTCACGATCTTCCGCAACCTCTGATAGTTAGTTCTGCTGTCTCACATGAAGACGGGACCAAGCCAGGCAGGAGATGTGATCACACCCTCTGGTCCTTGGCTGACCTCTGCGCCGCTTTCCTGTGGGTGCAACCAGCATTAGCCGAGTTCTTTCTATTCGGAGAAGTGGCTCGACATTCAGGGCTTAACGAGTTTCACAGCTGTGCACTTCCGTCGCATGGTGAACGACAAAGCTCCCACAATACTGCGCATCAATCTCCTTGTTCCGCCTTCCGCCACTGGTGTAAGCCATCAATACTGCGCATCAATCTCCTTGTTCCGCCTTCCGCCACTGGTGTAAGCCATCCCAAGGTACTGTCCACTGCAGTGTATTTCCGCTTACTTGCAGCGTTCACTGGCTTCGGTTTCTGGAGCGACACCATACCTCTGTCTTTTAATTGCTGATACTCATTCCGGCCTGACCGCACGCAGCAGAAAACCGATCAAGTGCATGTTGATGGCGGCGTTGAGGAGACGCAAGCAACCTCAAATCATCTGCTGAGAGCAAACGCTTGACTCCGCAGCATCAAACAGTGACACCCTCGTCGATTCGGATGTGACTGTCTATCCAATCCATGTAGATTATGAAGAGTGGTGACAGCACGCACCCTTTTCGAAGTTCAACACCCTCAGCTTACGGCTGCGATTGAACGCCACAGACACGGACACTACCTTTTGACCACGAATACAATGACTTGAAGGCCAGTAACAGGCGGCCATCAACATTGTCCTCTTGTGACACTCCCCAAAGCTTTTCGCAAAGGACTCGCTTGTACGCTTCTTTGTAGTCGACAGAACAAGCGTAGACGTATTTGGCCTTCACCCAAGTTTTCTCAAAAATGTGTTGTAGAGTGAAAACCTGGTCTGTGGTGCTGCTGCCAGGACGAAAACATCACGTTGTATCCTCCACCTCAACCTCAGCCTCAGAAATTTCCAGGGAGGGAAAATACAAGCGCATGCAAAGCGTATAAGTGCTTGATGGCCGCAGCCGGTACGAGGCCATGATGACCGACAACCTTCAACTTACCAGGCTTTCGAGCCTTTTGGCGACGACCGATGCGAATCTCTGTTCGCCGGCCAGCTCCGTGATCATGAACACATATTCTGGCGCGCTGACTTGATTTGAGCGGTGAGTACGACCTGTGGTGAATGCACACGACGCATATTAGTCGAAACTTCACCTAGTCTCGGGCCGCACGTTTTCGATCAACGTCGAAGCTTAACATACATTAAATCATCGCAAATACACACAATTTCGTCGCACAGGCACGAATTTATGTTTAGGAATTTTTTCAAGATTTGATCGCAGTTTTTCTTCTCAGAAATTGTAAATGTGACCAGAAGCCCAAATTCTAAATGTGACCAGAAGCCCAAATTCTAAATGTGACCAGAAGCCCACAGCCCGCATACAGTACAGGCTTAAACAAGCCGGTCAATCCCACGTGGCATGCGGAAGTTTGTATGCAGGTAAGGGATGATTTAAGCGTGGTGCGTGTTCCATAAATGTTGAGTGCGTGGAGGAAGACAGTAATCCTCAGCGAGTAAATGTTTGCTGAGCAAAAGGGCAGCAGAGTGCGACTAATGTCACTCACTATACACCAGGGGTCAACAACCTTTTTTAAACTGAGAGCTACTTCTTGGTGCAGATTTATGCGAAGGGCTACCAGTTTGATACACACACTTCTGAAATAAAAATTTGCTCAATTTGTCTTCAATTGTGTTATCATTAATAAAAATTAAATATATTCATGTGAAGACACTCATCATGTTAATGCTATTGTCAGAACAAGCCCGCGGGCGACCCACGTGGTCCGTGCGGGCGACTTGGTGCCCGCGGGCACCATGTTGGCGACCCCTGCTATACACTATAAGAACCCTGGCACTCTAAATCTTATCAGAGACAAATCTACGGTAAACTCAGCTTGTGGCAATACGGACTTGCACAAGTTTTTTGCAACGTGTAGCTTTGTTGTAAGACAAATTGCTCCAAACAAATAAGAACGTATTTGATATGGACGAAAGTTGCACAGTACTCGACTACTGCAAAGAAGTATACGTCTGCGTAAAGTATAAGACCCAAACATATGCGGTTATTAGTGGTGAACTATGCAGTAAGATAAAAGGTCGTTGCAAAGATGGGCGATGGAGTCACTTTAATCCATACTAACGGACGTTTACGAACATCGACAGTCAAATTAGTTAGCTAAACATGAGCATTGAAATAATTTACGTCGCCTTTCCGTACGAGGGCCACTGGAGGAAGTCTGGCTCAGTTTTACAACCTAGCAAGAAGTGACTGTAATGCACGACCTTCTGACAGTGCCATGCATACCTGAAGAAAGTTTTTAATTCGGGCATGTTGCGCTCAACAAAACAACTCACGGCCGGAGAGTGTATCTCGTTCTGTACTTGACGAGCCGTTTCATGCTAACTGGGGTTGCAGAAAGCGAGACGCGTTATTTCATTACCGCACTCAAATGCTGGTAAAGAGGCACCGTGGGAAGAAACGACAATACAGTTTCACACCCACAGGCGATTTTATAGACAAACGCTGTCTTGGAAGTAATGAGGCATCAACGATATAGGCAAGTGGGAAATAAATTGTGATATCATCAGCCTTCCTTGTCGCACTAATTGTAATTAGAAAAAACGTGCGTTGGAAACAATCGGCAGGTAACAACGCATCATCACGAGGAGTAGCATATAGATGCGACCAACATGACTGATTCACGTTTGATTTTATGTCAGCTCGAAAGTGGGGGAAAGCTGCTTCATCAGTGTCGTTTCCTCATGATAAGCTTACTTGGTTGAACAGTTGCTACAGAGCCCAGTTGTTATGATTCTAATCGCGGTCACGTTTTACTACACGCCACGTAATACTAGAAATACGATTGAACATGTACTGGAACAAAACTGGGTAAAAATTTTGCAATAAAACTACGACGTTAATCGAGTTTGTTGACAGTTTGTTTCAAACTTGCGGCAAGCTCTCACCCACTTACTCTGTGCAAAGTGCATACGATGGCAAATCCTTCGTGACGAAGGTCAGCTATGGCGTAGAAATCGTAAAGATATAGACATCTTCAGAACTATTAGGTTAGTACAGCAAGAAAGCAACAACACAAATCATGGGTAGTTATTTCGCAAGTCTATAAATTTTCATTCCAGATTACCACAAATATTCTAGTGAAAACAATGAGCTTTTAATCACCGCAAGCACTTGTCTCCGTAAATTTCCCACTAAGTCAGGATGTTATCATGCGGACAGGCGCTGAAATCTTTGGTTCGTAGACGAAGCAAACAGTTCATACGGACTACGCACGACAGACGAAGTTAAGGCAAGGTCTATATCACAACTCCTATTTCAATGCGCACTTTCCTGATGAAGTGCTCGAATTTCTGTCGCTTTGGCAAATCCTCAAATTAACACAACCAATCGTATTCTTTGAAAGGAACGACATTTTCCAGTGCTTTGCTTGGGCTTCCTTGCAATGACGAGATGCGCAACAATGAATCGTCGCATGCCGTCGAACATTTTTAAAATGCAGCAAAAAAACCCGCTACCGTTAGGATTGCTTACCGAATTGCTGGATAGCGCGGTCGGCACTCCACGGCAACTCCAACGTCACGTGCACTCGACGTCGCTGATTGCGAGCCCGCTTGTCCGATTGGAGGGAAATCCCCGAACTCGCAGCTTCGCTGATGATCGCAACGTTTTTCTCCCCATTCATGAATCTCTGCGCGGATGGGACAACGAACAGTGACTCAGCAAAGGCTTTTCACTGATGAGGTAAACACGAGACTGGTTGGCAGTTTTTAATAAACCTTGGACTGCTGTTACAGAGTGAACATTAAATGTACTTCGACCTTTTTTAGGCCAAGCTGTTGGCGCATCCTTTTCTACTTCGATTGCAAAACGCCCAAACCCGCTACCAGCGGGCATGTTTCCTCGTCAGGTGACTTTGCCCAGACTAGCCAAGCCACTAGATCAGAGATGATCACTATCCGGTTTGCCGGTTGGATATCCGGCAGGATAGTCAGTTTGCAACCGGATACAGGTGTCCAAAAACTGCCTTCGAACGTGAACCGGATACGGATCTGGATATCCGAAAAGCTTTTATCAATATTTCGAGGATTCAGACTTTTGGAAAATTTGCTCATTGCACAATCATTCATTTATTATTTTCAGAAGCGTCTTTTCAGCCTTCTGTGCCATGACTCCGGAGTCTGTCTATGGTGTAATCTCTGTACCGTAGAGTGTAGCCTAGTCTCATTCCCCCTCTTAATCTGCTTATTGGACACGCCAAATTTGTCAGCATGAATCTGTTTCTGGTGTGGCAAGGTAGGGCTCTTTCAGTACACATTAAGGACGTTGTTTGCTGCGTACCTGCACTAAGGCTATTTAGTGTAGGCCTACTGTGATCTAGTCCAGACTAGCTAGAGCACTCTATCTTTTAATGTGGTCTGTAGGCTTTGTTCTTCACGCCTATTCTACGTGAGCTTGCATTGACTGGTTGTTGATTGATACTAAGCCAGGCAGCTTTTTCCTTTCTTAAATATGATATGCAAAATTGTTGTTTAATGTTTTGTGGCATTGACTTGCTGATCTGAAGTTTTAGTCAGTCATTTCAATATGAATGACATATTTTAAGCCAGTGTATTGGTTTGAATGCTGTTTTGGTTTGTAGACTAGCATGGTTATGTAGTTACAGGTAGGTTTCGTTAAACTGCAACAACAGGATTTTATAAATGAATTATGAATGTGAACTCATGGATGGTGTTAAAATGTAACCATTGTTACCAAAGAAATCGCTAATGAAAAGCTTGGTGTGGCAACAGAGCCGTCACCAGAAGTCTTCAATTGAGGGGCTTCACATTTGTGCAGTGGGGCTTGGTATTTCAATTGGGGGGGCTTGGAACTTTGTTTCGGATGGGATAAGCCAACCAAAGCAGGATCAGTGCTTATGGTCGAGGTTTAGGGTCAAGTTTTAGGTTTAGAGTTCGGGTTTAGTCTGCAGTTCACTTAATGCAAACAAGAAGCTGCATAACTGCTTGTCAGCCCTGAAGCCATTACAACACTTGTCCATGCATGCGGGACTGAGCTTTTACAGATGTCACGGTCAACAAAGGAGGACATGCGTTCCAAACTTGTCATGTGACTACTTCAGCCAATCGTGTTCAGCTAAAGGCAAAATAACTTCAGCGGGTATTTTGCCTCGTGAGGCAAAATAGACATTACACAAAAATGTAGGCAATGTTGTCCATCATAATACACTTTCGGATAGTTTTCGGATACGGTTAGTATGATTTTAACCAAAACAGGATTCGGATCGGATATTATTTTTCAAAAACAGGATAGGATCAGATAGAAAAAATCCACTATCCGATCATCTCTATAGACATGGGCGTCGGAAGGGTGTGGGGGGCAGAGGGGTGTTGGCCCCCTGGATGTTGAAATTTTCAGCAAAAAGATTGTTTTCTTAGTTTCGAGTAGGAAAAAACAAATTTCACTACTTTTGCCTCCCCCTAGAAAAATTTTTGTAATAATCCACTAGTGGCCCCACCCTGGAAAAAATCCTTCCGACGCCAGTGACTGTGGAC
>JGI24158J21664_10006904_pt1 | contig 15018 bp, 11 predicted proteins | sample Ectturendosymbi3_FD_21664 | JGI IMG/M metagenome (IMG submission 21664) | reverse complement strand
CTTTTGCAACATTTTCTGCAACTGAGTTCTCGCGGGCCGCAAGAAAAGATCTCGCGGGCCGCATGTGGCCCGCGGGCCGTGTGTTGTGCAGGCCTGCTCTAGAGCAATGGTTCCCAAACTTACTCGAGCCGTTACCCAAATCAAGGTGGCGATTATGTCCTAATTACCGTCAATATTTCGCAGTGATAACTCATAACATAGAACAACATTGTGGGTTTGGTTTCGCGTTATCCCCCGAAGAATCGCATATTACCCCCTGGGGAAATTGACCCTCACTTTGGGAACCACTTCCCTAGAGGTACATGTACCCCAGGTTGGGAATCCCTTGTCTAGACCATAATAATGATGACATTTCGCACATGAAGAGTTGCAATTCTTTTGGGGTTTGATCGCACAAGGACGGGAGCAATTTAAAAACATCTGAAGCGTTCCAGAAAAGACGTCCTTTTTTATAGGTCTGAGTTTTATGTTTAAACGAAAGGTTCGAAACAGCGCAAAATAATCTGGATGAGTATGTAAGTTTACATTTGTTAGTTCAGATTCGGGTCTTCGTCTACCTTGTGGGAAAGGAGAAGAACAGCTTGAAGCAGGGGAAGGAAATGGCGTGCAATAACCGGGGCTTCTTCACGCAAATAGAAAGTACGAACGGGGTTTCCGAGCAAGTGTTGGTGAGTCGGGTTTGCTCATGTTACTGATATTACGTCTCCTGTCCAAGCTTGAATGCTCAAGGCAAATAATGAAGTGAAGCAGAAAACTTTTAAATAATTTATGAAACGTGTGAAAAAATGTGCAGTGCTGGAAAAACGTTCAAACTTAATTCAAGGCCAAGCGTACCCGAAAGCGGCTTCGACGTTTTGAACTCTCGCTATTGGAAATTGACAAATGTAGATACTAATCTGAAGATTTGTTTACCTTTACTGCGCATCAGGCGCTGTCAAGATCCTGCTCAGCAAGCCTGCTGACCACTGTATCTGCGATTTATTAACTGCAGAAGGTGACGCATGATAACAAGCTTGTCAATATCTGTCGCACAGCCCTACATTCGTGTCATGAACAGACCAATGGCGTTGTCTGGAAAGAGACGCGTGATATGGACCAAGTCCTATTACGACAACACCTACGGAGACGACGTGAGCAACCGGAAAAGCCAGGCCGCTGGTGAGACATGGTGATTTCCTAAAAAGGGGAGTTATAAAAAACTTTCTTACGCGGCATCTCCCGAAAAAACGCTTTCGTTAAACGCACGCTTTGCGACTCTATTTGATACGTAACCAAGGAAATGTTAACTCTAAAAATTTCATCTGTTTTGGCATCGGTTAACTAGTAATTGTTGAGTTAGAAGTCACAGGCAAGGCAGGCGATTGCTGCATGCCTTGACTTGTATACGTTACGTTTCGGCGACGGCGATGTATTCTTGCATTGCACTACGTTTCGGTTTGATAATGGTGGCTGTTGAGCTTTCATTTAAAGTTCGGTTGAACTCTGCCTTTTACAGAATCACCATGCCTCGCATTTGATGTATTTTTGTTTAATGTCTTTTCCCATGCAGGGTGCGAATGTGTGTGAAATTCGAACTCAAGATATAAACAATTGTTAAGGATTACTTAAAGCACCCGAGAAGTAATCATAACGAGGATTACAAACTTTTGGACAGGAAACAACAATAATGGTGGTTGACCAATCTGTTAGAAGCGAATCTAACTAAAGGGCCGTTGCCCGTTTCTTCGGTTCTTAATTTGCTTTTAAGCAATGCTTTTAAATAAAACTGATTTCAAAGAAAAAAGAGATGACATTGAAGGAAGGAACAAATGAACCATGCCAAGCACAGTGAAAATGCAATTCTTGTGAAATTCGACATTTCGCGCCAAGTTTAAATCTTTTTTCAATCTGAAGATCTGTGTTTTCTCTAGGTGAACAAATTTCGAAGAAGGGATGGGGGGGAACCTGCGGCCCGCGTGAAAATTTAATATGGTCCGTATCAGAATTTTCGTTACATAAGTTAGAACACAACATCGCGTCAGAACGAAACTCCATAACAGGCAGACACGTAGACGGTAAGTCAAGAGAAGTATCTCTCGCTCCTTGACATAGTTTTTCTCCTCATCTTTCTTTCAAGATAAAGGTAGAATTTCAATGCAAAATTAATTAAATTTTGCGGACCGTCAGCGATATTCCACAATTCGCCCGGCCCGTAATAAAAAATAGGTCCCCCTCTCTGCCCTAAAGTAAGTCGACACTGCCTTTTCCACCAAAGGTTTGACAGCGCCGAAACGGAAATACTCTTTTTAATCGGAAAGCTCAAATCGGAAAGTACTTTGCCTACTTGGCACACATGCACATGAACTTAAGTTTCGTTTAGTGACTGCGGCGTCACGCACGTATGACTGCGGCGTCACGCACGGCGTCACGCACGCACGTGTGTTCATTGTTCAATGCGAAAATTCGATTATTTTCTAGATTTGTGGGTGGAGTACAGTTGGTTGTTATTTGCTTTGTATGAACGTATTGTCGTTACCTTTTGAAGATGTTGATTGCAAAGAAATTTGACGTTTTGGGCTTAACGTCAGAAATCTAATTGTGAGCAATTCCCAGGCATTGGCTCACTTGGAAGCATTCAATGCTTACTTACATGGCATTATGCGGGAAATCGGCGGACTGTCTCAAGAAGTCTTGGTTCGTCTAGAACAGGGGTTCCCAACTTTTCTGTGGCTATGTACCCCCTCAAGTATTTTGACAGATGAGCATGTAGCCTTAAAATTTCTTATGACAAAATATTTTGTCATGACTAATCAATATTCAACAATAAGCATGCAACGATTTTAAAAAATAATATTCACTGATTTATGCACAAATATTTGTAAATAAATAATAAATACATCATGATATATAAATGTATTTTTCCCTTCTATTGCTAATCTTAAATGTACCCCTTCAGATAGGCAAACGTACCAATAGGAGTACATTTACACCAGGTTGGGAATCCCCGGTATAGAACATGGGTTCTATACCGGGGGTCCGTGAAGGTGATATAAGAGGTACATGAATGCGATTAAAAGGGTTAATAGGCTTTTCTCTGACATTTGGAAAGGGTCAATATGCTTTGCAGACATCTCGATTACAACTACGATGATTAAGACCTAACTTCAAATATTTATTGCAGTTTCCTCTTGATGGGCCCGCAACCTTTATTAGAGCGTACCAGGGGTCCGTTGCCCACAAATGTTCAAGAAACGCAGGTCTAGGATCAAATTCCTTCTTTTTCCACATTACTTGACCCGACCAAAAACACGGCGCAGTGACAAAAGCACGTAATTCAAACGTGCGAGAAAACGCACGTGACTCAAAACTATTGAAGAATCTCGCTGGTCTGATTTTAAAGTTTGTGGGGACGTCAAAACTGACGTGAAGCGCTTTGTGGTCAAACACGTGGTTAGCAGATTTTCGGGATATAAGTCTGTTTGGAAATAACTGCAACAGCTGCACTACTGATGCAGGGGTTTGGCTTGGTCACAACCGTAGCAACGCCGGTTTATCTCAACGTCACGGGTAAGCCGGCTTCTTTGCTGGGGGTGATGGCGACCGAGATAGCAGTGGATGACATCTTGGATACTCTGCCGGTGAATACGTAAGTAGTGAGTATGTTGATGTGGTGTCAGGAGTGCTTACACAAGAGATTTTCTGAACACATGTGCACATTGCAGTCAACTCTTGTCGTAGAATTTGAGATGATAGTGGTATGTAGAAAAGATTCTATAAAAGTATAGGGGACATTGGCCCGCAGTTTTAAACTTAGTGTGTTGGTCACTCCCTCTGTTTTCTAAAGTTGTCCAATGGACAATGTCCATACGCTTCAAACTGATTAAAGGTAAATTTTAGAGAGCAACACTGTCTATCGAAAGGAATCCTTTCCCAACGAAGAATCAGACACTAAGATCTTACAGAGTATATATTTCGCCTACATCAACTCTTATTCAAATGTAATTTTAGCGAGGAAAGTTGAATATTTTTCTGTCGTACAGGCTTGGAATAAATTCATATTTTTATCTTATCACAAAAAACGGATATGTAATCACGCATCCTCGGTTGAAGACGAAGTACAGAGACAGTGTCGGCGAAACCACCACCAATCCAAACTACAACAGGTAATCTGAAGATGTCGAATCGACTGCAAGCGCAGTCTCAAGTATGTCTTGCGAAGTGCAATGTTTTCAACGCTTGCTTCTGAAACATTGTTGGCGCTGCGGTTTTAGTGTCCATCTAGATCAGTGCATATCAATGCAAGGTTTTCAGGCATGTTCTCCTTTCAAACGCTGGAAATGTTTGTTGCAAGATATGCTTTGTATTGTTCATAGTAAAAAAAAAAAAAACTTCACTCAGTAATAGAAATTTTGTTTGTTTTAAACAAAGTCTTACTTTACAAAATATTTTTTCAGATAATTTTTATCGCATTTACGTTTGACTCTCTCACCAATTTTCCAGTGGTGCAACCACTCCGTTTCAGAAGAATCATTTGTTATAGCAGGCTGACAGATTCCGACTATAGACTTTCGAATTTTTGGGTACTGTGCTGGAATTTCTAAAGCATGAAAGACCTTCTTTGCGACAAATTTCGGATAAAGTCCCTCGAAAGGAATCCTTTCACAGCTGAGGTCTTAACAGAGTGTATAAATCGCCTACTATGCAGGCATCATCAGCTCGTATTCAGATAAACAGAACGATTTCGGGGAAAATTTGTAAAAGAGAATACAGAGACAAAATTTTATGTTTTGATGTGATTGATCTCTCTTCCGTAGATTCAGTTGTCCTTAACTTAAAAGCTAGATTCTTTCCCTAAATGTTAAAATACTTTCAGACTCGATACTTTCTTGTAAATTTTTTGAATATCGTCATGCGTTACTCCTTGCCACCAGTCATTTGCGATTTGATGCGTGCACGCACCCCACACCTGTGAGTGTTTGAGTATCACTGAAGCCTTCAAGGCCCACACACTAGAGGTCGATGTATGATCGGCCATAACTCGCGACCGGATTGCGCTAGTGGGCCGGTGAAGATATCGTCGGTTTCGGAAGACAGCAACGCATCTGTTGAGGTATACTGCGCGCACTAGTGGTTTTGGGGGGAAACCGTTTTCCACGTTGCCAATAATCTCGTGGTTTTTATTTAGAAAGCCGTGGAGCGGAAAATAAACACGTTGGAATAAATTTTATCCATAAAAAGGTCAGTCGTGACCGTCAATTTGCGAAGGTAATTTAAAAAAATGAACTTTTTATGGTGGGGGCATCTTTGGACAATTTAAGGGTAAAAATACCCTTGCAGAACAGGTTTCCTGATAAATACAGAAAATTCCACGAAACATCGGAAAATTGTAAAACAGCTTTCCCTTGGTGTCTTACAACATCCTACCAAATTCCAAGTGAAAATATTTAGAGGAAAGCTATGGAAAATTTTGCATATGCTTAATTAACTAATTCCCTAGGGGATTAGCAAATTAGTTTGTTGTTTTAGGCCATAACTTTCCAACAACTAATGCTAGAAAGCCAGTCAAGGGCTCTAAAGATTCAGATTTTCGCTTAGTTTCCTTCACAAGAGAAACAAATTACCCTCTATATTTTGTAAGCCCTGATGGCGTCATACGGAAATAACGTGACCTCTCCCACTTTTTTCACCCAGAAAATGTTTCTCCCCAAAACAGTGATGACTCACTTTGGTTGGAATTTTTTGTTAGTTGGGGTCTTCAGACATAGACCAAGTCAAAAAACCACTTCGAAAGAGCTAACAGGGAAGCGTGAAACGAAATTTTTTTGAATTGTTTGGAAAATTTCTGATAAATTACTTTCGGAAAATCAAAAGTTTGCATTTTTCTCAAAAATTTCAAATGTAAAGGTACCTTTTTTTAAATTCATCGGATCGATTGCTGTCTTCCGAATCCAAGAATGTCTTCAATGGCTCTCTAACCTAGTGCAATCCGTTCACGAGTTATGGCCGATAATAAATTCAAAAGCCACGAGCCTTAAAGGGGGTAAGGGTCAGTCAAAAAGGATGCGAGCTGTGAACTTAATTTTCTTGAAGAATGCAATGCAGTGCGCATAATTTAGTATCGTATCGTTCAGGGGCGTTTGCAAGAGGGAGGTGTGGGTGTTAACCCCCCCCCCTTGAGCTTGACATTTTACAAAAACTTTATTACCTGCGCAAAGGAGATTAATTGTTTTCGCATGCTTTTGCTTAATTTGTTGACTTAATGCAAATGCCACGGAATAAATTTGCATGCAAATTTCAAGGAACATTGTATATGGGCGAAAAAGTAATAATTAGGTTTTGGGGGGAATCTGGGCTATCGTCTGCATCAAGAAACCATCTCACCACTTTTTGTAGACCTTTCATCCACTACGCATGTTTAAGATCGTATTCCGCGACAGTTCATTTTATCCGAAACAATTGTCTTTATTTTGTCTGCTATGGCTGAGCAGCTCACGTGCTGACCGCATTGGCTACATTACCAGTTTCTGTAGCATGATAGAACTGTTGCACGAGCTCAAAACAGCAGTTATTGACATAGAAGCATTTGAGGCATTTGATAACGCCCCAGCAAAGAAAAAGGAAAACTACAAATTTTCTGGACATCTAAACATAACACAAAATCGAAAGTTTTTTTGCGTACTTGATGCGCATTCTCAATTCTTGTGTAGTTTAGCAAGATTCGATCTTGCAAATCGGGGTGTGCGTTGTTGGATGAGTGGGTTTTACTCCCCTGTTATCCGCAGCTTGATATTTTTGCAATTATGAACAGCTGTGTCGTCGCATTGAGTTTATTTTCCTCCGATATCGCAACCTGGAACGCTGATAATTAATATTCGGCGCAATGACACACAAAGTAAAGGGGAGTTCGTGTAGAAGAACATGCACATTGTGTCAACAAATTTCGCAAAAATGTTGGTTTGAAAACATGAATACGACGTCAAATGTGACGTCACAATCAGCGCACACTAAATACAAATGGCCACCATATGCCACTGAATGAAACCCCCCATGAAAATTTTCTGCGTACGCCACTGGTAGCGTTGCAATTTTTGGTGATTAACCTACCTCAGCATCTCAAGTATTGCAGATGTTGATAGAAACGTTTACTGAAACAGGTCACAAGCACATTGTTGTTTGATCAAGCCCGTTAATCCTCATGTCTTATGAACACATCTTAGACAGTGTTTCTCAACCGGGAAGGCAAGTGGAATGCGCTAGGAGCAGCAAGCAAAAGCCTTCATTGGCGTACCCGTTTAACGTGGCGAATAAAATAATGGAACATCAATTCGTTGAAAAGAAATCTTCGTTTCACATTGAAGGACAGAGCCCACGGACGTTGAGGGTCTTGGTAAGGGGGCGCGGACCATCAAAGGTTGAGAGCCTACAACCCTATTGAGTTTTGAACATTTCAAAAGACCCAAGGTTGCATAAAGGCTGACAAACGCTTGCAGTGGAACTTTTATTGGTCAGATGCGACGTAAATTTATTAACAGCATTTTAAAAGTTTAAAATTACCTGAAAGGTACATGCGCCCCACCAAGAAGTGTCTCCTCTTGATCATGTTGCCAATTTCGATTAACCAGAGATATTGGCTTTCTCCAGTGACTGGAAAAGCTTGTTATTACTCGAATGATCCAAGTTGCACGAACACTGCCCGTCTGTAAGTTGACGGTGCCTCGGCTCTACTGCTGATTTCTGACTTTTCTGCTTACTCGTCATTTGCCACAATTAATGACCGCAACCAATTTTTCCTTTTTGTGTATACGCCTTTCCTGCGCAGTTTGTGGTCTAACGCTTTGGGGATTTATTCAATGACTTTTGGTGATGATGATCAACGTTGTTCTTGGAAACACCGGACAGGATTTCTTTAAAATCACCAGTGTTTTCGTTGTTTTGTGATATACCGCTATTTTGCCAATCTAATAGTTTTGCGGCCCTTTGCGAGCCGTTCGCGATAGCCATTGAGAACAGTTGGTTTGGTAAACGCAGTCAAACTATACCAGACTTTTAAAGTTTCTATCAATGCTTATCAGACTCCTACTTACAGTATGGACATTGACACGCTAGAGCTGGGAAACGTTCAAGCTGAAGTTAGATCCGCCATGGTGCAATCAAAAGCAGGAAGAATGTTTTCTTCCCGAATCGTAGTTCCTTTGGAAGATTGGGTAAGAATGGAAAACCGAAGATATTTTTATAATTGCTTTAACAAAAGAAAAGCATTGCTAGAATTCATGTGCGGTTTGTCAAGTCTGTGGTGCAAACGCGCGAAATTATCGGACAGGTTGTTCAATTCAAAATAGGAAAGTTGTAATCGCTAACCGCTTCACTGCAAAACAGTGTGGTAAAATGAAAGGCTTTGCATCCATCACACTCTGCAGTGTATAATATGAACCGCAGTGAAACCCATTCTGTGGACATGCATTTAGCGAAGCGGTTTCGTATGCTAAATTTACTTGCAGAATAAGCACACTGCTGTGTGAGTGTGTAATTTACTGCAAGCATAGGCCCTACGTATTTACTGGGGTCAAAAACAAGAAAAACAAAGGGTCAGATTAGAAGCGACCCAGCAGCTTTGTTAATTCTACTTGTTAATTCTACCGATGGAAAGAAGCGATCCATAGCACGTTACTATGATTTTGAACAAAGCGTTTCTCTTAATGCACTTAACTTTGTTTCCTACAAATAATCCCCACTTGCGAATGCGAATCAACCAATCTTGTCTGCACTCAGAGGAACTAACACCAGCTGTCCATCAGATAGACGCGCTATCTCATATCTTATCTTTCAGCTTCAATGACCCTTTCAACTTGTAACCGGCACTTAAAGGTCATGCTTAGATGCTGCCGACGACGCTCCAACTAGTTAATACGTTCCGGGTGCATTTTTTAGACCCTGCGGTGTTCGATCACATACAACCTTCACTACTGAGTTAAAACAAATGCAAGAAATTCTCGTGTCTTTTTTTACAAGAAACAGTCACATGACGTTACCATTGCATCACGGAATTTCTGCAGTGACGCTTGGCAAATAAGGCCAGGAGTTACCAAGACGCAAATAGGCAGAACAAGATTGAAAATGCCATCACTGCTTGCGCAGTCTTAAAAATCTTTGAATAATGGCATGTGATGCGTCATCAGGAATAGGGAAGTGGTGGAGCCGAGATTTCACTCCAGGTTTATCACCCACTGTAAATCACTTGATTAAACTTTGCGGTCTTCTAAGTTTTGTCGTTGTTTGTTACAAATTGTAAAAGAATATTGCAAATGAAAATGTCTGGAGCGAAAAACGACTGGAAATCTTAAGAGAATATGTGCCCAACTTTAACTTTGGCAATGAAGCTGGCGCACTCTTACTTTTGTTACACACGCATGTGCAATCGACAAATTTATGAAATCTTTGAAATTATTTTGCATGTTTTGAGCTTGTAAAGGCATAGTCATTAAAACAAAACTGCGCACCAAAATTGAAGCAGACCGTAGCTTAAGAACTGCAGCAGCGTACCAGCCAGGTTTTTTCCAGCTCAGTCAGAACATTGTTGTAGACTCAGCGAAAATATGATTTTTTATCGAAAATGATATAAAATCAATTGCACTTACTGATACTGGTAGTGTATGGAAAATCATGATAGAAGCATATTGATGAGGATTGTTGATTTTCCAGAATACTAAACAATAATTTAAAAATTAGCCAACATATTTACGGCAGGATCATGAAAACGTTTCTGAAAAGATGCAATCAGTGATGTGGAAACTTTATTTCAAATTTGAAACTGAGCTATATTTCGACCTTTTATTAGATGACAACTTCCCTTACAACAATATTAGATTCAGGGAAACTAAGCTTTAATAAACTAAAGCATGATACCAGCCGTACAAGCGTAACGTCACTGTGAACACCGAGCACGAGCTTGTTTTGATGTAGTGTTTTTGATACATATTCCTTTATATAATTTTAATGGCACTTCCTGACATAAGCAGCCTTTCAGCGCCAGTAATGAGTTTTTACAAGGTCTGTCATCATTGGAATCGGTTTTGCCTGCAAGACTGGACATCCATCGCAGCTCTTCCGCACACCGTGCGCCTGGTAAGAAGGCTGTAATACCAGTTGACAAGGTCATTATAAGACCCGACCGAGAGTCGAACTCCAGACCTACTAGCACCAAAGCGGACGCACGTACTACCAGGCCACGTGGGCTCGTTCCGATCACGAAATCACGAAAATGAGTTGGATTGGCTCTCTAGAGACCAGGTGCCCGGCGTCATACAATCAACGTGTCTGAGCAGTCAGCGGGTTCAACCAGGGCCTCCTAGATAGACAGTGATTTCTAGGAGGCCTTGGCTCAACACATTGCTTAAAAGTCATTACAATCTCCCCTGCCAAAGAGCTTAACTACGAAAAAATAAAGGCCTGGGACGTAAGTAAAATACTAAAGCAGTGAAATCATTGCGATGCATGCGTATACACTGGGATATCAGCGATTAATAACTTTTCTAGCAGCGCCCTTAATTCGCCGAATCCCCACAGCGACCAGGAGCTTTCTTTCCCTGGTCGATCTCCTAACTGCTGTTGGCGTAGAATCACAACGATATTCAACCGCTGGTTTGGTGTTCGTTTCAGTTGCACGAGTCGCTTCATTAGCCTGATCGACTTCTTCGGAGACATGCGGAAATGACCCTACACCTTCTTCGGCAAGACCAATTATCGGTATCCCATGCTCTGCTGCAGTCGGCTGGCGACAGTGGGCCAAATCGTTAGCGAGACCGTATAGACTCACGTCCATCAAGAAAACGAAAATGACTGAAGCTTGGGTTGGCCATGGCATCAGTCAGATCAACTTAATCACACAAGAGATCGTTTTTGTTTCGGACATGTCTTCGTAGTAAGACTGTCCTGGGTTAACAAGCCAATTTGGCAATAAAGCGCCCAACATTGATCTTCTCCTATAAACTGAAAAATAACTCGTGAGGTATTATATTAGTAGAAGTGCATAGGCGTCTTGTGGTGGCCTACGTGTTCCCATGCTTCTACCGGTAATTTCTGACAGTGGAACATTAGCTCATATTTCTCCAGATCGTTTGATTCCATCGCTTGCACTGTGCGTTTCCCTTGGGGTGGTATGGTGTACTGGGGCTGGTCGCAACGCCTCTTCAGGTCAGATATTCTTTTAACGATCTGGACATAAAAAAGGCTCATCGGTCACTATGGACGAATCCTGGCAAACCACACAAACAGAAGAGGCGTGTTAAATATTGAACAACTTTTGTTGCATGTTTCGGCAAGGGAACGCAAACGGGAACCTGCTGTATTCGTCAATCACGATCAATAAGTAATTGTTGCGTCGTTAACAGGCCATTTGAAGTCGATATTTATTCCTTGCCACAGTTGAATACCTTTTGTGAGGGTTTCACTTTTTTTGAAGAACCTGAGCTTTGTTTCGGAACATGAACGGCATTCTGAGCATATCCGTTTTACTTCTTCAACGAAGAAAGAACGTGATTCAGTCTCATTACACCTGGATGGCCGAGGGTTTCGTGATCTGCAATAGGTTGAGAGGTGAATTTCTCACAATTGCAGATCCATATACCCTTGAGAAAGAGTCAGGAGCTTCAAGTCGCTGTTGCTGGATCTTGGAATTTTTTATCTTGCCTTGCCTTCTGGGTTAAACGTAAAAGCAACAGATTTTGATCTATAATCAAAGTGAAGGTTCGACCGTGGAGGTAGTGCGCCTAGCCCATGTTCGAGTCGCTACTATGATCGACGTGTCCTCTTTTTCGATTGATTGGTAGCGACATTCTTTTGGTGATAACGTTCGAGACATAAAAGCAACCGGTCGACCACCGTGTTAACACGGCGCCAATAGCGTACCCAGAGGCATCACATCCTGTAGCGAAGCGTTGATCTTCGTCGACGCAGGCAAGCATCAAGCAAACCACGACATAAGTATTCAAATGCTTGAACCTCGTTTGCGACAATGGGAAAATGTATCGGTCAGCCTTGTCAACGGAAGTATCTTTAGGAAGACTTGCAATCTAGCGCGCATGATATCCAAATAATCCCAAGCATCTTTTCGATTCTTTCCGGGATTTGGGCACAGGATAATCCATAAGCGGCTGAAGGCGGTCAGGATCAGTCAGGTTATATTTTGCCTTGAGAAACTCGATAACCAAGGACAATGAGTTGCGTTACCAGAATAAGTCTATTTGTTTTCGTTGAAGGCAAACCCTCGGTCTTGGCGACATGCAACAGCGCCTGCAAATTGTTGTCGTGGTCCTCTTGGCTCATTCCCGCCACAATAACATTGTCGAGATAAGCGAATGTGTTTTGCAGCTTATATCTCTCAATCAGGTTATCTATGATTCTTTGGAAAGCCACAACTCCATTTGTCACTCCTAGATCAACATCTGTACATAAGCTATCCATTACTCCGAAGGCGAATTTCGGATATCGTTGACCTGAAGCCATGTGGTCGGCTCTTGTAGAGCCAGTAACCTTTGTTGATAAAGATGTAGAGGCCATCGTTTTTCAGAAGGTGGTCCTTCTGTATTCCTAACAAACCTTAATCAAAACGCGGAGTTTCATAACTACCAGATGAGCTAGAGTCCACTAAGTCGTCGACAGGAATGTTGTCAACTATATGGCAGTGATGACAGATGGACGTAGGCACTCAGGGGTAGGCCTAGCGAGAGTAGCGACAGCAATGGGCCTTTAAAAGCACTTGAAGTCACCTCCTTTTTGAAGGTCACATACGTGAGAAATGACCCACGCTTTATTCCACACGAGTGGCAATTAGCTTCTTTTGCAAGACATCGAAAACGAGCGTGAATAGGCGCGTCACAAAAAAAGCATTTCTTCATAATCACCTTTGAGGTTGCTGTTGCGATTTCAGGATCAGATTTCTCAGTGTTTTCGTTGACGATCTCGTTAACATCTTTCAACACGACTGACGTTATTTCAAGATTTACGTACAGTATTTGTTTGCTTGCTCCTAAGCAGAGTTTAAATACATAGCCACGTCGTAAGCCGTTTGAATATTTACGTCTTCCTGTTCGAGTAGACGTTGTCTGATCGAAAGTGAAGCTAAGACATTGATGAAAGCATCTCGTATCATTTCCTCCATGTGTTCTTGAGCAGACAGAATTCACATTCTTTTGAGAGGCTACGGAGAGCTTGCAGAAATTTAGACGTTTGATTTGCTTGTTGGCGGCACGTTGAAAGTAGATGTCTAGCAAACACTACATTCTTGGGTCGAACGCACGCTCGTTTCAAAATACGGATTCTTTCTTCATAAATCGATACGTCGTCAACGTAGGCATATACACTAGGAGCGAGATAAATTTATGAGAAGCCCATGCTTATCGATAGGAGGTTCCTCTTCTCTCCGAGCAGCTTCAGCAGCATTTGAAAAGTGTTCAAGAATACGGAGCCAGTGTTTGAACGTTTTGTCTTGCGTCTGGAGCATGAAGATCAACATCGAGCTTTGTAGGAGCTATCGAGCTTTCAACCTTTTCATCACTTGTAGTACTTAGTAAATTAAACTGACAGCCTCCCTCAGCTATATGAGCGTAACGTCACTGTGGCCACCGAGTACCGACTGTTTCTGAGATAGTGTTTTGATGGCGCTTTGTAACTACAGCGGTCTTGTAGCGCCACGACTGAATTACAACGTCAGGAATCATTTTTCTTGATTTTTGCTTCTGGATTGTACCCGCAGTTGGTGTGCCTGGTAAAAAGGCTAAAGTGCCAATTACAAGGTGCTGGTAAGACCCAGCCGAGGGTCGAACCCCAGACCTACCAACACCGGACGCACTTACAACAAGCCTCGGACTAGTTACTGAACACGAAAATGAGTTAGTTTGGCTCTCTGGAGACCAGATGCCCGACGCCATGCAAGCAGCGGGCAAAACGCATTGCCTGAAAGTCATTGCAATAGCTTGTTCTCAGAATGTTGTTATTATATTATTACAAGGCATTATGTATGAACAATTCAGACACTCTTTTGATTTTTTTCTGAATCCATAAAAGAGTGTTGTAAAAAACAAAAAGCATATATTCTTGGAACGTTTGCTTAAAATAGCTCTGAATTGTGTGTTTTCAATGAGAGAATTAAAGTTTGTATGTCAATCTACAATATGTAGTACTGTAAAAATGATGATCATCAAAAAAGGGTCATCGGATTTCACTGTATATTTGAACATAACATTGCTTCATTGGGCCATCGAATATCATCACTTGTTATTTCGTTGATGCGAAAAGCATAAAAATTCTGCTTGCATTGCAAAGTTTTAACTATGAAAGTATTGAGACAAATTTGTCAACTTTGCAAACCTCTCGTGAAAAATAAGGTAACATATGCATATTGCCTGCGTGTGTACTCTGGGTATGGCCTCATCTGTACTGCCTGCTGGAACCACTTACTCCGTTGCAAGGGAAGTTTTAATTGAAACACAGCTACCACTGAATATGTTCTGATAAGATCAAAGAACGAACAGCTGCGTAGCGCCATTTTGCGCATAATAAAATAAACTGTGCAGATACAGTGGTTGTTTGCAATGCTTCCCTGACAAAAACCGAAATGCAGCGTCTTGAGGTTGCCATGAACTTGCTATCCGCTCGAAAGTAATGTTTCCCACCAAGATCTCCAACTGCTGCAGTGGCCGGAGCTCTATTGTAGTCTCAGTCAAAACTTCAAAGAACTTTACAACATAGCCAACATGAGTTGCTATCTTGCCATTCCTAGTTGGCAAACAGTTACTGCTTATGGTTTAGTTACTCCAACAGTAACTCCAAACAATTACTCCTTATGAGTGGGTAGTTTGGCAAACAGTTACCCCTTATGGTTAATGGTCTCTCCATGAACATCAGCAACTTCGAATGCGTCATAGAGGGCATAGCATAATTTCATTCCGCAAAAGCCAATAAATTGGCTCGAGGTTGTTTGGTTATAACTCGCCAGCCACTATAGCTAGAGAGGTGTTCAAACCCTCTACGGATTCAGCAAGT
>JGI24158J21664_10006903_pt1 | contig 15019 bp, 8 predicted proteins | sample Ectturendosymbi3_FD_21664 | JGI IMG/M metagenome (IMG submission 21664) | reverse complement strand
GTGCGAAGCTTTGCGCATATGCCGCTCGGGATTTCCGATCGCAACACAACCAAACGAACTTAAACGGGAAATTAAGAAAAAAACTGGGGAGCCAAACGCGGGGCCAAGCAAAAATCTGGAGGGGCCATGGCCCACCTAGGCCCCCCTTAGAATCGCCACTCTCAGTAAGGCGTGTAGGCTGGTACGAGTTGCTTCGCAACTAGAAAATTGCAAATAAGTTTAAGTCCTAAAAACCTATCCCAGAAATGAACGGTTTGACAACAAAAGTCTTCCAGTAAGTTTTCGGTACATGAAAAACAAAATATGTTTAGTTGATGAGGAAAGAGTACTGTGTATAGGTGTAGAAACAATAACAATTAATTCATAATGGCATGATATGTATCCATCCCAAGCCCGAGACATGAACCCGACATAATTCTCCGCAATTTTGCTTTAACACCTTCGCTGTGGGCCTCAGACCTAGGCTGAAGTCAATGTCCATGCGATCTAGTTTCTATCTGCGAATCTCTGAAAAACAAGCCTGTTTCACCCCCATTCCCGGTGCAAATTGTCGCTAAGCATGGATTGAGACGCCGACGCACCGAAAGGGAATAAGCATTCCTCATCGCTGACTCACTTGGGCCGCTGGAGGATTGATTGCGTATCGTTTGCCGGGCGTGGCAGCCGGTGTTGTTTGGAAGTATGATGTAGGACATATTGCTGAAGAGAGCAGTGAAAGCAAGGCCGACGAAGTTGCAGGAGAGCCTATAAACTCGGAGAAACACCGAGCCGCAAAAATGTCAGTTTTGAAGTTGCCGTGAGGAAATGCGAGTAACTGTGAGGACTTTGAAGTCGTAGATCAATAAGCATTGCAATGTTTTTGAAAACGAATTTGCAGATTAATTTTGTTTATCAGATTTCAAACGCGCTGAAAATGTAATAATTTTGTTTGAGATTACAGAAAAATTCAATACATAGTACACTAGACACTATATAAAAGTGGAGAAATTTAGGGTGAGTTCCATTTACAAACGTTGCATGAAGCTCCCTTTAAAGCGCTCCTTTTCATTTCTGTCAAAGACAAGGAACTGTACATGATGCCGAAAAGAATATTTACTTTGCCGGGTACTCAGGAGCAAACGTTCATTCGATAAGATTTGGGGCAAATGTCTCCCCCTAACCAAAACTAAAAACCGACTTGCGATTTGTTTCTGTTTTCGTCACATTAGGCTTGTGTTTCATCAGCAGTTTGACCAGTGAAAGTTATTTAAGGTCGTGTTTGAGCCGAAAATAAAGATTGTTCAAGGCCGCTCAACTTTCCAGCACAGACAACTGTTGAATTTGGGAAACATTTTCCGGAGCTAATTTTAAGAAACCTTTTCGCGCTCCTTCGCTGCGTTGAAACGAGTTTTATGGTGAATAAAAAATGTTTCAACGTTTCCTTCAAGTACAAAATTCTGTTTATCACTTTTTCTGTTTTTAGCAAGCAGATGTAGTGATAAAAGTGTCTGCATTTGTTATCATTTTTAAAAAGTTCGATTTCAATCATTTTTGCCAGCAGGGCAGTTGAAACATTGGTCATGTCCGCATAACCTTGCACCGATCAGTTGATCTTTCTGGCTGTGGTGAAAAACGCGCTTTAGGAAATACTGGCACTGACCTTCATTGGCAACTTAGCTGAACTATCCAGCATCAATTAAACACATTTCTGTCACAGATTTAAGCGGATCCCTGCCGATCATCATCGATTCTTTGAAACGTTTCAGCGCTTATAAAGAAACCATGTGTGCATTGGGCGTAGCCAGAGGAATCATGAATGCGTAGGGTGTAGCAAACACACGTTTAGGGCGTAGCAAAAAGAGCGGATAAATCGATTCTCAGTGATGATTATGATATAAAATTGTAAAGGTCAAACGCTAACTACACAAATTCAGTGTCATATATTTGTAGAAAATCAAAGAGCTGATAACTAATAATTAGAACCTTTACTATTACATACGTTTTAGTACATTTCATTTAATATAAAAGTCATAATATTTTGCAAATATGAAGTGATCTGATGACTGTTCAACTTATCAAGCTATACATAACTTTTCCTCAGGTATAGTATTTAGCTGTTGGCTAAAAACATCGTTTGCTTGCTGTAATCTACGCAAAGCTTCTCACTGGTAGTCTTAGGTTTGTTTCCAGCAGTTTACGTTACTGGCAGCCTTGTTTTTATCCTGCGTTTTTCTTAAATGGTTGACAGCCTCAGGTTTGTTTTCAAAGTTTGCGACATAGTCAGCAGTCTTAGATTTGCTACCAACGTATTTATATAACACAATAGCTTCTCTACATCACAATGTCTTTTAGTATTTGATTGCTTGCCTGAATTTTGCTTTATTTCCAGTTGAAAATGAATTACGAGCAATCCGACACGTTCCGAAATGAACCACTATTGAGCAGTTTTTGATGACTTTTTCAGTTTTGAAGAAATTTTTATCCCTTAAGCCTTTACCTTGAATGGTGGGCCACAGAGCATAGTGACAGTTATGAGAAACCATTTTTAATTGTCAATATCAGGTAGCACATAATGAAAGAAGCCGCATGTGTATAAGGGATGCAGTCGCTCTTTGCTGTAAATTGTGGAAACTACTCTTTTAATTGTTATTACAGAATGCGGCTGTTTAGTGTGGGAAATGCTAGCATTTATCAAAGTCGAATACAATGTTATACAAACAACTTGCTGCTCCTTGAAGGTACTTTCTTGAATCATTTATATTTATCGGATTTCAAGTAAAAATCAAGCTTAAAAAACAATCTACCCAACATGATCGTACCAAGTTTATTTTCTAAACTGCACTAGCTGTTAATTTTTGCTAAGCGCTTGACTTTAGAAGATTTTGCACTCAACAGCCAAGTGTCAAATCTGTGTATAGTTACTTATTGAAAATAATGTTTAAGCTTTAAGTGAAACTTTGTTTTTTCTTGCTGACAAGACAAACGTCATTAAAAATGGAGTGCATGCAGGTATATCGCTTCAGGTATAAACAGTTCGCACTGTATCGGGACTTTCGTGTAGACAATTATTTTATTAACTTGCTCTGAAGTGCTGATTCCAGCTCGAAGATGAAGACCTTTGGGACATTTTGCAGAATCTTCTTCCTTGGTAAGAAGCATTGACAAATAAGATTATTAAACGATGGCTGCTTTATAAGAAAATTGTAACTGCATGAATATATATGTTTTTCTACTGACTCAGAATGATGATCTGAATGCAATAGCTCTAAGTTAGTTCAACTGAGTATCAACAGGGGCTTTGGTGTATAGTCATTCCGTGTTTCATTTAAATAAAAACAGCTGATTGTAAACACACTATTTTGAATTTTTTTTCAAATGTTGAAAATCTTGAACTTTGCATGTCCCAAATTTTTTTTGTATAAATGTTGTCATTTGATTGTTCAAGTTTCCATTTTTATTCTTCGCAGCATTCTAATTGTTTTTCAACATAAATAGGCATTTTAAACTTTTGTTTCGTTGTTTAATATTTCTGCATTTTCTGACCAGCGTTTGTTAATGGTGGTGAAGTGAAATTTATGTCAGTTTGAACAAGTTTGCTTTATGGTTTGGCTTAGGCAAATGTTGCAAGTTTCAAAAATCATGACCTAATTTTTCGGCATTGCTTCTTTTGCCTTTTACTTTTAATGCAAATCCTGCTGCTAAAATAATTGCAATTTACTGTAACTTTCGAAAATTTTTTTTGCTGTTCCGAAGCAAACTGTATCGAGGTAACCTTTGTACGTTGGCACGCTTTTGCTGTTGTTTTGCAACCTCTTCCATGATTCCCTGGTCTTAAATAACCACGAAACTTCAAAAAAATGTCTGCCTTTGTAGGTACTTACGTGCAGACGTGCAAATATCCTGAGGAAATGGGATCCATTACAACCCTTCTATTTTACCAGGATCATGATATAGCGTGATGTGGCTATGCAAAATTTGCTCAAAATTCCTTGTAACAGCTGAAAAAAGTACGTCTATAAGCCCTTTACGAACTTTAAAACACACATGAGTGCGGACAATACTGTGATTTGTGCTAAAGTTTTGAATTCATTTCTAGTCAAGAAAAAAATTTGCTACTGTACGTTTAGGAAAAACCTTGTTTGAAAGGTAGGATTTTATTTTGTTGCGGTGGCGCTTGTGTTCAACAAAAGTCAACGAACGTTGTAGGCGATGGATTTGCAAGGGTTGCGTGCTCGCCGCTTTTGGGTTTCACTTTTAATGAATGTTTGCTGACGATGAAGACAGGTGTTTATCCAAGCGTACGACATGACTTCATTTTAGTTGTTGTTCGTTGTGTTGTGGCTGTGTTGCGAAAAAATACAGCCATTCCTAGCTTTCGCAAAGTTATGCAAGGCGTCAATTCACTTTAAGCACTGAGATTGCTCGGCAGTGAAGTTTAACGTCGCCCATTAACATGATTATTTACAGTAGTTCGCAATCGCATATGTTAACTTTTGCCAAAAACGTTACACAGAACCGTCGCAAAATATCCATGGCTCTCTTTTTTGTTGCACCACCCACACTGATACGGGTGTGAAAAAAACAATTTAAGAAGCAAAACATTGGCAAAGGACGAATCCCAGCAATGGTGCAGCATCGGTCGGTCGGCATGCGATAGGACCGCGCAAACCTTCACAACGTTGGGTGTAGGCGCAGCAAATTAGCGGCAGAGTCAGAGGGCGGCTTTCCCTACGTACGAATATAGAAAGCAGCTGCCGCCGCCGCTTCATTAAGCACGCCTTGACCTTCCGCTGCCAACTGCTCGTGTAACATGCTTCGCTCTCATGTACATGTCAGGTCTGGAACGAAAATCCCTTGTTTTGAGGGGCGACATTTCCCGGTATCTGCCCTTCCCAATTATAAAGATTGCTTCAAGAAGAGCTCTTTCCGCTACAGGGTGCAGGTTCACTAACACCAGCCAGTCGATACAAAAGCTTTTAAGATCTCAACTACGGATGAAAGATGTGTTAATTTTCACGAAGCATGGTTTGAGTATAAACCGTTGATACTCGGAGTGAGGAAACGTGTATTGTGTGTGTATCAGTAGTAATAAAAAAGCAGAAAAAAATAAGTGTTTGCTGTGCATGAAAACCCACCAATCACTTTTTATTGGAAATATTTTCTTAAGAAATGGGCTTGTGATCGGCGTCAAGTGCAACGTGCTCATGACCAAGACGTCACCAGTTTTGAATCAACGTATGCAAAACAAACCGTATGGCTGGAAGAATAAGTTGTCGCAGCTCGAGCTTAGTTAACTGTGAAACATAAAGGATTAGTAAGATTGTATTCTGCCTAAAAGAGTGTCCAGGAGTTAAAGCTCAAAAACAGGTAAACGCAGCTAGTAGCTACTGAAACCATCTCTGTGCCCCGGAATAATTTGTTTATGTTCAACAAGTGACAGCTTCAATAAACCATGTTTGAAACCAGTTAATCTGAACTGATGCTTAAACTGATCCTGTTATTATGTGCGAAGCCAGTCAGTTTAATCTCCAACAAATAAGCTTTTCCGTTTTTCTTGAGACAACCAGAAAAGGAAGCCTGATCAATCAGTGAATTATTAATGAGTCCACCTTGTTCTTGGACTATTACTCGGCAGTTTCGCCACAGTCAAACGCATATGTGCATAACGCAGAATGTTTAGCGCCATCCTTTTCCCTTTTGTAAGGGTTTCCTCTGCGCTTGCTGGTAGTTGTTAAAACGTTGAAACCACAGTTGTAAACGGGCCTAATTTTGAAACCCGATCCCAGCCGGAGCCTGACATATGTTTTTGAAGTCCAATTTAGGCCCGAAAGCCAAATTTACAGTTAATCAAAATATGCGAAACTGCGGGACATTGGTGACATAGCAAAGTAAACATGGCTAAATAATTAACAATTACTCGTTTTTCATTGGATTTGATCAGCTCAATTGATTCAACAGTAACTGCTTATAAAAGTATCCGTCATTGCGAAAAAAATTGTGTATGCAGGCCCGAAATCAGCCCAAAACATTTTGACTAACTTGTGCTCGAACCCGGCCCGACCGAAAAGCCCGGCCCGATTACAATTCTGTTTCAAACGCTAGAACTCATTAGCGTAACACTTAGAACAATGCATAAAGTGAAGTCATAATGCAATTTAACTATAACGCTAATGCTGATAAAATTCGTAGAAATGCAGTGAGCAACATTACCCAGGCGGAAAAGAATACCTCGTTCCAAAATTGTAAACACGTTCCGAAATCAAACTTGCGCTTTGTTTGCCCAATGTTGCTGACAACACCAGCTTTATTTTGTCTATCCGCTCACAGGCAAACTTCACTAAGTTTTGAAAAGGTACTGCAATACCTTGAAGACCGAGAAAGCGAGAGGTGGCCAGTGTCACCTACGTAAGGCGCAAATGCTTTTCAAAAATAGAACAATCTTCTGGAGCGTCCGGGGTTAGATAGATTGGTTGCATTGTGGCTCGCTTCCATTAACGCCCATCGCCTCTTGCGACACGACTGCAGCTGAAAGCAGTGTCGTCGGTTGCAAGCCAGAACTGCACGACTGACTTGCCGCTGACCTTTGCTGAATTGGATCTACGTTTTGCAATTAAATTAAACTTTTACTGCAACGTTCCCATCGCTCCGTGCGTTTCCTTCCATTGTTTCGGCGAAACAAGCGCGCGCGCCGAACACTGCTTTTCCTATGGGACGATTTGGAGTTCCTCAGTAGTTAAGCTGAGCTGAACAAATAAATGAAACTGAGCACGTTTGTACTCGACTGGATGTCACGACGTTCAAACGACAAAGCAACGCTTCTACTTACTGTACAAAACCAAAGCTGACCTAAATGCGAATCTATTTCTCCGGTGAATTGAATCTTGCTTCCCACGTGAAGAAAATTAATAACTTTTGTACTGGAATCGGAAACAGTTGCAAAAATGCGTGTGTTTAAGAGACAGCTAAAGCAAAATATCAATGAATTTCAATTCATTAGTAGTATTTTCAAATCATACGATGAATGTGTGTAAGTTACACTCAGCAATGCCATGGTAAAGCCGGTCATCACGTTGACAAATGTCAGGTGTATTAAAAATCTAGAAACCCTTCCCAGTACGTAGTTGTTACTGCTGTTTTGGCAAAATCGGAACCAGTGGTCGACTTAGGGTTGGGGGCCCGAGGCAAACCTGAAAAAGGGGCTCTCTAATGACGTCATCATACTCAGCCAAGCGTGACAAGACCTTTTGATCAAACCTAGGAAGGCAATATGCGCCATGCGGGCCACAATTGCACTTCTCCATACCGCATCAGGGCTTATGGTTAGGGGATGGAGGTAGAACAAGTTTCAGTGTTAAAGTTTCGAATAGTGGTTAGGTTTAGTGTTAGTTTTCAGAAAATTTTGGCTGAAAATCTTTGTTGAGCTCTGGGTAGTGTTTGTAAGAACTTGCCAGTGTAAAAATCCCGTATTAAACAAGGAATATTAAACTGCAATTTACAATAGACTTAATCAAAAAAGCAAACTGAGTTTGATATAGATTAATGGACTACGAAATAGGTCTATGTTTGAACACAACAAAATTCTTGATTTCATATGCACTACATATGCTCTTAAAGCAAGGGTCCCTTTTTCACAGTCGTCCACACTATATTATGAGAAGCTTCATTCCCTGACAGGTGAAAAAAAATATCATTTGGCATAAATTTTTGCTCTTACTTGATAGGGTGTTTCAGAACTTTTTGGAACAAATTTTAAGCCACAGTCTTCTTAAGGTAATAAGTTTGGTTTGAAGCTTTTCCTTATTTACACATTAGAGNTGCTGGTGAGTGGTGAACAGGGGCGTAACGAGGTTAGATGGCGCCCGGGGCAAGAAGCAAGTTTGTTTTTNACCAAAAATGAGGAAAAGTTACGGTTTTTTATCACCAANAATGAGGAAAATTTACGCGCGAACACCTTGAAGGGAGGCGCTAAAAAGGGGGCCCGGCTCGCCTCCACACAACACCACTGATCAGAGCTACTTTGAAAACACAATTACAAAGAGATCTATATCTCTGCTTCAAACAGTTGTATTTGTGAGGTACGTTAGAAGCAAAAATATTTTTCGTTGTTTTATGTTTGTTTGATTTTTAATTGCGCAAGTTCTCGCTGTTCAAGTCAAAGACAACTTCAGCGCCACCCTTGGTTTGGCACAACGTCACGTTTGGTTTGGCTCAACGTCACGCGTTGATTGTTGTTTTAACAAGCGAAACACAAGAAAATCAAACTGATGGTGTGTTCACACACATGTAACACGAATGCGTAGGCCTACCTAATTAGCATCGCTCAACGTTAATCTATTCACAACATGTTCTAATGAAAAGAGTGCGAGCCAGCAGGATTTCCACTAAAAGTTGCTGAAGCAGTAGTCGTCATAGAGACTCGAAGCATTGACGAGTTCACCGCTTTGTTGCACAAGCGTGACCCAAACAAAAAAAGTTCGTAGCAGGATCGTCCCACTTAGCAAAAGCTACAGAAATGCAGTGTAAGTCCATGTTGCAAATTTAATAGGAATTCTTTGGACAACCCACTGTTGTTCGTGGTTCCATTGTTTTAATGTCATTTTTATCGCTGATTTGGTAGCATTACGATTTACACACTCAAACCTTTGACCTGCTAGAATGAATGTAGTTATTTAAATCAACATGAAAGATACTGCTTTGAAAATCTTACTGGGCAATGAGGTCAACGTTTTCAGCATATTCCATTTACCTTAAACCAGGGCCCAAGTGCTTTGATCTAAACATGCAGTTTGTCCTCAGCGAGACGTAAAGTTTTTCTTAAGGGCCTTGTTGAAGGACGTAGTTGGTTTAAAAGCTTGCAACTAACTTTGCATAAAACGACATCAAATCCTACATAAAACGTTTCTTTCCTTTACTATGAATCTTTATTGCTTTTCGCCATCATCGGTCATCATACGCATTTAAAGGTTCAATAGTACAAGCGACTGCTAAGAAATCAAAGCTGCTCAAATTTATGTTTAACAATAAAAATTGTTCATAAGATTGCGGTCGGGTGATANAAGCAAAATTAATAAGCAGCCTTGAAAACACTGCAACAAACACGTGAGTAGCAAACAACGATGCTGCAAACGNATTCCAGGGTAAAAATTGTTAGTTGACTTCTTCGATCACAGGTAAAACCAACACTATTTGTAAAATTTCGTTCACTTNCATGTAAATACAATCAAATAATGAAGACAGAAACACGTGAGATGTTAAATTTGACCAAAAAAACAGCTCGGTGTTAGGGTCGCGAAAACAAGAAAGGATAAAGCAATTTCCCCGCATCTGTAGTGACCCCTTTGTTTCACATGCTTGTTACATAGTTTGTTTCAAAGCAATGATGCATCTTCAACGCTGTTTCCTTTTCACTGCTATGGGGCTTCACAGTGACAGCCCCATTGGAAACCAGTGTTCCCACACTACTCCCAGCGTTCATTTCCTTTTGTGCTTTGAACACACGTTTAAAAAAAATTGTTTTGCAATGTAAATTGTCGATGAAAGCAACAGACAGGAGACAGCAATTTAAAACTAAATCTCTTTTCAAAACGCATCCTTACCTCATTGATAAAAGTTAAGAAAGAGAATGGCACAATTACTAACAATAAATAACGGTTGGTAGAAAAAACCTGAAGACTATTTTCCCAACGGAATGCGTGTGAGCATTTTTGACGCCGTGAGTGGCGCTGCAGTTTTTCGCAAAACAATGTTGAAGAAGCCAGTATACAGAAATATATCTCAATGTTTCAATTAAAACTCTGCATCCACAAACAAGACCACCCAGGCAACTCTCGCTTCCGCATCGCATTTCGAATTTCTTGGTTTTCTTACCTGTCTTAACGATTCCGTGGAAACTTAGGTTTACAATATTCAAAATCCACTGCGACTAATCACTCTATCTTAGCGGGCCATACCGCACCATGTCCATCTTTCATATCTTTCATGCACCATTCCCCACCGCGAACCATACCAATCATGAACCATACCCTTGATGCACTATTCCCCACCGTGTACTACATCATTTACCATTCCACATCATGTATTATACTCGTCATGCACCATTCCCATCATGAACCAGACACCATACACCATCCCCCCATCATGAACCATACCCATCATGCACCATTCCCCATCATGTATTGTACAAATCAGGCATCATTTCCCATCATGAACCATACCAATCATGCACTATACCTCATCGTGTACCATACCCTATAATGCACCATACCTATGTAGCATAATGTATCACACCCCGTCGTGTCCCATACCCCTCATGTCGAATCTTACTTCCAATCCTTTCTTACAGTTGCAGGTTTTCTCCGTTTGGCTGAGAGTGGCTGTGGCAACAAAAACTACACGCAAGAGTTTGGATCAGCCAGCTGCACAGAGAAAAACAATGCAACAGGAAAATTTTCTTGGGTTTTCGAGCCTCCTGCTAACCGCACAGACCTCGTGTTCGCCTTGAAGTTCATTCACTACCACGATACATTTGTTGGCAAAGTTGCCTGGAGTAGTGAAATGTTTCTTCCAGACGGTAAGCTGACACTTCCACAAGCTGCAAAGAAATGTTCCAACAGGAAACTTGCTTGAACACTCACGTGGTTACAACGAACGTTCAAGCTATAGATTGATATTCCGTTGTTTCAAAAGTCAAAACTTGTAAAGCAGTGAAAATGGTGTATTTTTCAAGCTACGTCTTTGCTCCAAAACGTTGGCGTAAAGGGAGACGCAAAATAGGTGTTTGTACCGGACCTGGTTCCCACACAAACTGGCACCGTGTGCCAAATCCTTCGCTATAATTTTTGGAGATTCACTGTATTTTTAGTAAAGTGGTCCATTTCACTTTGACAGCATTGTTTATCGCACCAGGTATGATCCATCGTTTTGGTTTCATCAGTCTTTTGACAACTTATCTTACACTGCATAGGAATGTATTTCCATTGGGGATCAAGAGTTCAAAACGTGAATGTCAAATCTGGAATGAATGAAAATTTAGAGGACAAGGGGCTAATGAAACCTGCAGCTGTTTTATTTTGTTGACAATTATAGAATATAAGTAACAAGTGAGGAAAAGAGGCTTTCAAAACATTTTTCCAGACGTGTGTCAATTATGCCAATTGCTTTCTTCAAAGTAATTGAAACACATCTGTAAATATAGTAAAACATAAACAGAGAATTTATCAGTCATGAAAATTATTTACCAAACGTTAAAACACTGTTAACTTACTGCATCGATGCTACGTACGGAAAGAAGAATGCCTGACTGATGTCACATTGGAGCACTGCAGTAGTGTTCATTTGCTTCAAAAGGACTCTTTGCACTTTGCATCTGTTAGGGACGCAGGAGAAGAGGATGACCTTAAGAAAAAGCATCTTTTAGATCTGTTGACAAAAGCAAAAATCCTGAAAAAACAATTCCAAAAGTCATCCACACAGAAATAGATTAAAAGTACAGGTAGACTTTTAAAAATAATTTTAATGCTAAGTGCGGATAAGTTAATCATGGTAACGATATCCATAACGTATTATTTGTATGCTCTTATTTTCGCAACAGCAACCTTTAAAACCGGCAGTAAACCAGTTTTTATCTGAATGATAATAGTTTTCAGAAAACTTTGTCAAAACTTTTGTTTGCTTCAATGACGTGCTCAAACTTTAACCCCGCATAATAGTTCAGTCTTTTTATCCATCTTATAAGTGCAGCGTGACAAAATATATCAGGATAAAGGAAAAACAACGACCTTAATTCTACAGTTACGGAATGTTAGCCTGAAATTTCCCTTACTTTGACGCATTACGTTCTTGTTTGGCAGGGACTGCGGTCAAAAACTACAGTCTAATACCGCAGCGAGTCTTTTGGGACGACACGAAGCTCTGGTGTGCCACCTACGTGAAAGAGTCCTCTCCTGGTGAAGAAGCATGTCCGGCTGGTGGTACCATTGGTGGTGTTTGTGACGAGACAACAGTCTCCATTACTGATTGGCCACCCACGATCAAAGGGAGCTTGTTGCAGTTTTCAGTCTTGGTCATGTACGAATTCATAGAATGTGTGAAACCGACAGCTGAAGCCACCATCGTGAAAACAACAAATGAACCACCTAAGACTGTTGAACCGAAACCACCTACGAAGGATCAACCGGAAAAACCTGCTGAGCAAGGTAGGAAAACTGAATTATGTGTTTGTAAAGCTCAGCTCAATGTTTGAATTTGTGAAACCTTTTTGGGTAAAAAAAGATATCTCGTCGCTTGGATTGAAACGTAGGATAATTACTGATCAATAGGAAAGACATTGCGATACAAAAGCAACTGCTTTCTGGTGGATAATGTTGTTTTCCTGAGCGCAAGCCTAATCCACAAAAATAGATTTTAGTTTTTACTTTCTTTTCAAAGATGATCCCATATGTAAAATGTTTCCTTAGTTATATATATTCAGTGAGATGTTGTCGTTTCAACAGTTCTTTTTTCTTCCTTGAAAGGTGTCAGAGAACATTTCAAATCATTTTTTTAATTCAAAAAATCACATTTCCGGTTTATGCCAGCTTTCCAAAAAACATCCTTTTGAAGCAACAAACCATATCCTGCATTGAGTTGAAAGCGTTCTGTATTTTTTCACGAACTGAAACCACTGGTCTTATGTTTGTTAAAATCACGCAGCAAATTTCATTAAATGGTTATTGATCACTTTTGCATATGTCTGTTTCTTGTATGCAACTGTTCGCAAATCAAGTCAGTAGTTCTTTATCAATTAAAGGCCAGTTTTTTTGTAAACCGTTTACAAATTTGCTATTTTAAACGTAAAATCCAAAATAACTAATCAACGAACGCAAGAAGGGGGTCACGTGGTCTAAGATGCCAACTCTTTTTGTGACCTGCAAAGAACTATAATTTCGGACTTATTGACATCTTTTCTTACTCACTTGCAAACTGCAAACCTTATTAGTATGCTTCTCGCATACACAAAGTGTAGGTTAACAAGTCAAACAAAGGAGATCTTTACAAAGGCAACCAACCCAAACACTTAACGTTATACAGTTGCAGCCAAACACATCTGGTCTTTGGAAACAGCGCTGAATTGGAATAGTAAATCTGCGTTAACTGCGGCAGTGAATAACGGTGTGCTATGCTTGGCGTTTAAACGAATTAATCAAGTTTATAAAACCTTTCTGGCGGCATCAACATTAGCACAAACTAGTCATGAAAACATGTACATTTTTATTAAAGAACGTGCAGCCTGCTGCGAAGTTATAATGAACTCAACGTCAGCAAACAGTTGCGTTGAGTTGACTATTACCATGCGTTTAAAAGTGTTATCATTTGGTTTTGGTTGACAGTAATTGGCGACATGCCCAAACCTGAAATTTACTTCTTTCCGGGGAGGTTGAGGTGAACACTCTTTCCCAGATAGCGCTACTGCCATTCACTCAGTTGCTGTGAACCAACCTTTCGACTGAGAGGCGGACACTCTGCCACTGAGATATCGCTACTCCAAGTATTCAAGTTACTACTCGTAATATTCAAGTAATCATAATGCGAAACCAAATACGTACGATTGGTTGTGGTTTCATTCCAGGCAGCATGTCATGAAAAATGTTTAGCAAGCAAAACGTTCTGCTCAAACAGTGTGCTAGCTGTGCGGTCCTCTTAAGGTTTCATAAACTCTGAAGCACAGTGTGTATAAAATGAAAGCCTTCCCAAGACCATGCAAATTTTCATAAAACAAAATTTTGTGACACACTTATGTTTCGTAAGTAATTCTTTACATAAGTAATTCTTTCCGCAACAATCACGGAAATCGTTATATCTTGAGTATTTATAGTGTAAATGGGACACAATGATGGAACACTTTTAAACTAAAGCAACAAACAAATAAAAAACATTATTTTAGCTTTATTTATGTCTATGTTTCCAAGAACTTTGTTCTCGATATTCGCTAGTGGCATTCAAAATGTCAGGACAAAATTTTAGCAGTTCGACTAACAGTGCTTGCGGACAAAACGAGTCCTTTGATCAAAATTATTTTCCCCACGAATTAGTATTCACGCTATTGTTTCCGACATACCAAAAACTGACCGCAACTGGTTCATAAAAAACAAGACATCTCCCCACAGCCATGACCTAACTTCTGTACACTTTCCATTCATCGCCGAGCACACTAACTCTCAACCGCTAATAGTTAGACATTGGAGAGCAACAGCGTTTCAAGTTCGTATAAAGATAAAAGTATCTGTAAAAAGTGATTTTAAATCTAAGCATCGTAGGTTCTGGGTATGGTTGTGCGCAATTGGCCGTTGCATGTCTTCTTTTGTCTAAAAAATGCATACGAATTGTGAACAATGTAATAATTGCGTTCGGTCGGAATCGTTGTGAAAATTTTTAAAAGGAAAGAACATTCGGCGACAAATTCAGAATAGGTTTGGAGTTTGAACCACAAAATCCATGATACTGTTGCAACCTCTTCGGTGGTGTTGCGTTGATTGTGTGATTCACCACGAACGGTATATGCGTGAAGAATAATAAATATAATAAATAATAACACAATTATATGTGTAGCGCGGGCAAGCAATAGTGAAGGAGGTTGCGAGCATGATCTCTACGTTGGTTGCTGCCACAGTGCGAAGGTTTCTGCACATGCCGATCGGGATCTCCGATCGCAATAAAATGTTGCTGTGACCGATATGTGGAGGTCGTGCAGAGTTCAGCCTTCACACTAAGAACGTACATCGGTGTGGTTCGTTGTAAAATGGTGAACGGGATATGCGTAACGAATAAGTTGAATAACACCATTATATATGTAGCGCGAGCAAGCAATAGTAAGAGAGATTGCGAGCATGATCTCTATTGNTGCTTGCTGCCACAGNGCGAAGCTTTGTGCGAAGCTTTGCACATGCTTCTCGGGATTTCCGATCGCAACAATACTCATCCATTCGAAAATATCATATGTGTTTTACTAGTGAATAGCGATTTCTCTTAGTTCAAGACCCTGAGGACGTCTTTTAGACAAAAA
>JGI24158J21664_10006902_pt1 | contig 15019 bp, 6 predicted proteins | sample Ectturendosymbi3_FD_21664 | JGI IMG/M metagenome (IMG submission 21664) | reverse complement strand
TTTGCTTTCTAGGTTCTCGATTTTCTCATGAGCAACCTCTAAGCTTGTTTCGACAGCTGTGATACGCAGATTCAGGCTGGACTCAATCTGCGCAAGGCGCCGCTCAACTGATTGGAGTAATTGAAATACTTCATTCAGCGTGGGTTCACTTGGTGCATTCTGCGCAATCGGATTTCTTGAATGCCTGAAGGTGATATTCTCCATGACACTGCAGGCGACTGCTCTGACAAGGAGCTTCTCACTGCTCGGCTGCCTGGACGGAATCTGCTGAAATGTGGAAACATCACTGGTTTCGTCTACCATGGTTGACCAAAGATGGCATTTCCTGATTTCTCCCACTGTTTTCTCTGTGAAAACTTCGGAAACAAGTAGGATCATCTCTCTGACCACTGTTGTGCTGCAGTGTCCAAAATCTTTCGATCTTTCATCCGCTCCACTTTATCAACCAGCGCCTGCAGCGATGACAATTGCCTGTTGGCTAACTCCTCTTTTACCAGCCCAGCAATCATGGGCATTCTCTCTGCTATTGTATTCTGTTTTGAGAGTTTTTATTCATCGTACTACTTTGACACAATCGACAATCGCCGCAATTCTTCAGTTTCAATAGCGCAGCGATGACGGTCACTTTCAACGTGCTTTGTAACCGAGACCTTGCGTGGTGGAAATGCTGAATCACAACTGTACTGATGTTTTTCAGTTTCTGGACCTTGCCTCCCGTGTTTCATACACAAATTGCACAAAAACCGTCGTTCTCAGCAATGACAAAACACGGTTGGTCTAGATGTTTGCTGAAGTATTCGGTTATAGCTAGCCACTTAGACTATAATGGTTGTCCTCTTTTCAATGTGTGATCCTGGCAAATTTATTTTTTCACGGTTGTCTGCTTTGCGCTAAAATATGACTCAAATTAAACTTGTTGTTTAGGCCAGTTGGTTGACTGAGACAGAGTGAAAGATATGTGAACTAAGAGCAACTCTAACGCTAACAGGTAAAAGCGAACTATAGGGAAAGATGGGGCACAGTCGACACTTTTTTGCATTTTGAACCACTGCTACTTTATTTCAAGTCCAAACAAGCTTAAAATTTGTCACACAATAAAGCAACTCTATATACACAATATCATGTCAAAATATGAAAACAATGCCTTTCAGAAAAAAATTTACAATCAGTTTTAAAAAGGGTACTTTCGTACTTTTTCTGTCGAATGTGCCCCATGACTGGTGCACACTCGACATGAGCATGGGGTACACTTGACCGGTCAATAAAAAGTTGGGTTGCATGCATTTCATAATGTTCACGTGGTATCCCATGTAAAATAGACACTTGCTGACTGCCTCTCCACTTTTTTCACATTCTAATTACCCACTATCACTGCATTGCAAACAAATTTGTATGATTACCAAACATTAAATGAAACCAATGCAGTATGCTAATGTGATGACCTGTATGTCCCTTCTGCCCGGCCTCTCACTGCACTGTTTCGATGCCAGAAGTGTAGTTCTCAGTAGTTCTTTCCGAGACATCGCATGGCTAACTTTCACTCAGTGGTGCTAAATCAGGAAACAGTAATCTTACTCTGGGGAGATTTCCGGGAAATCGGACAAGAACGTCTTCGGGTTAGCGTCAAGAAGTTCAACTTCATCACACAATGGTTCGCTTTTGTTCCGAACCAACCGTCTCAACAGCACAGTATTAGCGTAATCAGCCACGATGGAAGTGAACCATCAAGTATAGAACACCTGGGAAAAGGCAAAAACCGCTCGTGCGGTGTAATTTCGACAGTTTTATTGATTTCAGCCGAAGGCTCACACGACATGACTTAGCGCGCATAGAAAACAAAGTAAGACACTTCCGAATTTCCATCATACTCGAGGCAATACACGCCCCAACACACACGAGACAAAGCTACTGGCGACGTAGAGAGGAACAACTTGTCAAGAAGCATTTTAATGATCTAGAGTCGTACTTATTCATAAAAAAACAAACAAGTGAAACCTTGCAGCCAGAACACCGAAAAACGTAGTGGTTATCGAGTGGAAGTGCCCCAGCAGTGCCAGCACAATGAAACATCTCAGTGACAGCCAAAAGCGAAAACAAAGACACAATTACGTATAACAGTGAAATAGACCGGAGATAAGGACCATGGAAATAGTTCAGTTGCCTACCACAAAATGCCAAGCACCACATTACAAACCCCACGAGCAGCCAGAAACGCATGCCAAACGTATGCGTAAACGATAAGGCATATTAAGTGATTATACTTTTATTAAAAATTTAACTAGATGTATCCAGTGGTATATTTTTTGGACATTACTTCATATTACAACAACAAAAATAGGCGGTATTGCTTGGTAAAGGCGTGACGGGATTCATCTTTGAATTGTTGCTCTATATTTGCCCAAACAGTAGCTCCTTGATGAGAAAGTGTTTTTTTGCCAGCGTTTGTTCAAACTTGTTGCATAAAATAGTTTTTGTTGGTTGAATATCTTGTATGATGACAGTACTGTTTGGCGCTTTACAACGCGTTGCTTTCACCGAGTGTAGCGCTTCGGGTAAAAACTTTTCCCAGAGGCGAGGTCCCAAAATCCTCACTTTAAGCATAAGAGATACTGTTTTCCGAATAGTTTGGTTGAAACGTTCACATTGAGAGTTGCCTGTACTGTGATAAGAAGTAGAATTGCTGGTGGCGATCCTTTTTCTGTGCAGATAGTGCTTCACTTCTCTACTGAAAAATACTTTCCCTCTGTGAACATAAGACGGAAATCCTAAGAGACTGAATAGCGTGGAGAGCAGAGGTGGCCATGGATCCGGAGTGCCAGAGTCGACTCCAGCAGGGTTCTGTGTTTTTCCTTCAGACCCGCAACCTGAGCCGGAGTCAAAATTTTTGGATCAGGAGCGGAGTCGGAGTCAGAAATAGTGAATCCGGCCACCTTTGATGGAGAGGCATTTGACGAGTGAAGAGGTAGAAGTATTGTTACAAGCGAAGACGAACTGAAACCGACTGTACTCGTCAATCACCACAAGAAGGAATCTACTGCCTTTAGTTGATGTTACGATAGGTCCCTTAAAATCTACGCTTTCGCGTTCCCAAGCGCTAGTCGCCTTGATCAGGTGCTCTTGCGTGTATCGAGAAAAATGTAGCTTCAGCTAAGAGCACGTATGGCAGTTTAAGCATGCCTGACGTAATTCTTTCAAAAGAAATGGTACGTTTTTGGAACGTATAAAGTGCCATAGTCCAGATCAGAGCCGGTACTAGGTGACTGAGGGCCCCCTAGCGTGGACTTTGGGCCCCTCGATGTAAAATGTATTGCGTTTAGCACGTAGTATTCATATAAACAAAAACGTCAATTTATTTTAACAAATGTTGATAAAAACACGTTTCTACGGCATTAACACAACATATGAAGCAGACAGACTTTAGCGTTTTCTATATTTCAAGCTAGAAAAATTACTTTTCCAAGTTTTAAAATATGCAAATGTGTTCGTCAACTCAGTCATACATAGGTGTAGGGGGAGCCAAATGTTCGAGACACGAATTTCCTTAAACTTGTCCAAAAAATTTGTACAAATTTTCTCTAAAAAAATGATGAAGACTTTTTTTTGGCTGTCACCACAAATAATTTGTTATCAGCATATAACACCAAGGCATACACCATTTCTTTAGCGACAAAAAGTCAAATTAAGACATATTTCAATAGTCAGTCTCATTCATTACACAGTGAGAACAAAGGTGTCGAAATATCTGTGCCTGGATTTTCCAGAATTTTGCCCGGATTTTCGACAAATCACTAACAGCTGCTTGCAAACTGGTCGGAGCAAGAAAGCTTTCAGCAAAAGCTGCAACATTTGACGATAAAGGTGATTTCACTTCAACCATACAAACTCTTGCGTAGTGATCTTTCATTTGGAATTTTTGACAGATTTCTTCTCGAGCAGGGCATTGCGAACATTTGTGATATGGCAGTCCGCAAAAGTAGCATTTCTTTCTTCCCACGAGTTTCACGAGTGTTTTCATTCTGAAACTATCTTAACAAAGAAATGGAAAAGAGGATAGCTTGCAATTTTTACGGCAATCGTGACTTCTGCTACGGCACCTACTGCTTGTTCGCTAAAGTTGTACGAAATCTCATTTTTGACACCGCATCCGATGCAACCCCAAGAACATTTGCTCAGTTTCCACCAAATTCAAAAATTTTGAATTTTTGAAGGAAAATCTAGGTAGTACAGGAGCATATACGGACGATGAGGGAAAATATGATTCTCCGATGCACCTCCGCATAAACAGAAGTCTTTAGGACTCGTCACTAGCTAAAACACTGCATGTCCCGCTTTGTGACAAGCTATACTAAGTGGCGTAACTAAAGGTTTGACCGAGAGGGAACTTAACTGACGGAGGTCCATTGGCTACCTAGGGATCCTTGTCCCCTCTTTGTCAGAGATGCTGAAGGACCCTTCTTTTTGAGGTTCGCACTCAGTGTTGCATTGTTTTGCTAAAAAGCTTATGAAACACCCCAGATGCACTTGAATCAAGTGAAATGTTTTTCAAAATAAAGCAAAAATTTTTTGTAAAAGTGTCAAGTTCGGTTCCTCAACAACTTTAATGTGTAGTTGTGGGGCGCCTTTCTGAAAGTTTGCCTGGACACCTAAACTCCAATATCCACCAATCACTAGTGGCAGTTGAAATCTCCGCAGATGGCAACTTTCCTGTTTCTTGTTGCTTTGTGGATCTTATATTTAAGACCAATTGACATTATACCTATTACCTCCATTCTGTTCTGCCTGGTGATATTGGTGATATGCACTTGTGAATAGTTCGGGTTTTTAACAGTGGTGGGTTTCAAATTTTTTACAGGTTCTCTCATTGCAGGTCTCACTAACCATAGGTTCTCTCATTGTCACAGTCTTCAGAGGCAAACCATGGTTGGCCCGATATTAGAAATTCCAAGAACAGGATCTTGCCAACCGGTGCGTACCGGTCGAATCCCATCACTGTTTTTTTACGCATATACAGAGTCCCCGCCCTTCCCAGACTGCGATGGTCTGTCTCTATGTAAAAGGGTGTAATTTGGAATACAACTTTGTATTTGAGGCTAAGATGTGTTTCCTGTAAACAAATTAGATTTGTAGGATTTCAGATTGTAACAAATAATTTTTATGTTTTCGAAGTTTTTTTGTAAATGGACCTACAATACCATTGTAAGACTTGAACGTCCACTGTAAACCGAGTGTTTGTAAGGTTTGCACCACTTATGGGCAACCTCACTTTGTCTCCAGCTGCTTCAGTGATAATTTTGAAGATATCAATGTGTTTCTTGTTCTTGTTAGCAACTTCAGTTTTATTGATGAATTCAGCTACAAATGCTAGAAACAGCGGAATTCCAAATGTAAATCCTGAAGAACTATCTGCCTGATGGGGCATTCCATTTGTGGGTCTGTGTTGAACGTCGCTCTATTGGGCTTTAAACGCGGTGTTGTTTTTTCAGCAAGCAATCCGTCTTCGTAACGAGCAAGCAATGGTGGAAATTCGTGATTCGAGGAACGGTCTGGTGCCGTTTGTTTTTCGGTGCTTCGCTGTTTTCGAAAAGCTTCTGAATACGTTGTATTACCTATCAGTTTAAATTTTTACATTTCTAATCTCTTGTGTAAAGCAGACATGCTGTATTGTCAGCGGAATGGTTACCTTGACAATTCCTGCACCTTATGTTTGGAAAATCACAATTTTTCAAACTGTCAACAGCGCCACAATTGGAATATCTTTCTTTGCCATTGCAGTGATTGGCCACATGACCATTTCGGTTGAATATGAAACACCGCAAAGGCTTAGGAACGTTCTGCTTAACTTTAAATCGTAAGTATGAAGTATCCTGCTCCATTTACTCCGCAAGTTTAGAATGCTTAACACTCGAATGCCCGGAATTTTGATTCACATGGAATTCCCGAAGAAGTAATTTTGAATCCCTGATGTTTCTTGTGTAATAGTACTGTGATTCCGATTGTAGAATAGCTGTGTCGAGGTATTTTTCTAAAGAAAATTTTTTGAACAAAACCAAAGTAACATGTGCAGGACACAAAATACGTTACGGAAAAATTGACCATTCATAAATCATGCTAGGGTTTGCCGAAACAGTTGACTTGTTAAATGGGCAGAAATATCTACCCTTCTAAATGTACACAACTAAGGGTGGAGGACTTATTCCTTCCGGCTATAGCTTTGGTACAGAAAGGAATCATAGCCATTGATATGTTTAAATTACATTTTTCACCACTACCAGACGTGCTTGCATTTTTGCGAGGACGCATACTCGTCACTTTCAAATTTGCTCAAAAACTTAAATAAAAGTTCTTGGCACAAAGAGGTTGCGATAAATTGAAGGATTCTACTGCATCAACAAACTTTCCGTGATATGTATATATTCCACGCCCAACGGCCCATACAATACAAAACGACCATATGCATGGGAAACATTTCTATTTTTTTCTTAAACGCAGTTCAGCCAAGACGCAGTCATGAGTGATACTGTCAATTACGCGTGGAAAACTCTGAACAATTTCTAAATATGGCCACCGGCATTTTGACCATACTTCCATGCAACCTGTAAATTGTTTTTTCGTGACAGTTACAATTGTGGAAATGTGCGTGCATTTCAGCTGCCGCTGGCTGAAGGGTAGTTTTGAATGTGTGAACTACGTCGTAAGTCAGTGTTTATTTTTTGTATTTCATTTGAAACAATTTACGTGATGCGGAAACAAAGGAAAAAATATAAATTTGGTTCCATAGCTCCATAATTTTGTGCTGTAGCAGCATGGAACTGCCTTGGAATTTCCGCCAGTCGGTCCAAGTGATTTACTTTCTTTGCATGTAAAGTGCGAGATGGTTTGCAGAACTGGTGCTTGACAAGAACACCGTTCAACTTCCAACTAGTCACATGAGAAAAGCAGAGGTGTAGTTGGTAGGGGACGCGTGCACGCGTCCCATGGGAATGATGTTCTACACTTTTATTGGGCATGGGAAGGTGTTCCCACATTTTTTCATAGTGGCCTAAAAGATGTGTATTCGTACATAGATTTCCTGTGTATAGCTCCCAGAAAGCTTGTATGTGTGGAAAAAATTGTGAACGTTTTCGTTTGTAGTGCTATGAAAGTGAATACGTCAACAAATATTGATTTTTAAATTGTGTTTGGAGTCCTGCTGAAAATGTTTAGTTTTTCGGAAGTGTCTAGCACTAAACTCCTCATTATAAGTGCAATTAAATGGTAACTTTCATTTAGGGCATTCATGTATAGCGATTTTAATCTCTATGAACTTTCAACACTTATAAAGCCATGACTCTTTGTCTTAAATGTCTTGTCTTGATTCCGCTTCATTTGAAAACATCAATACGACACTGTGTATCCTCAGTTGGGGTAGCACAGAAATACTTCATTTTGGTTCCACATTGACAGGACCGCCTCATTACAAACACCCCTAAAATTTTGGGCGACTAAGTTATATAAACGATGGTTTGCATGCGTTATCATATAGGGTGCTTACCAAAAATCAGATAAGCGTGTGATTTGTACGAAATCTTACTCCAAACAACTTCGTCAGTTAGCATTTCAGTTTGGGAAAAGCATTTCCATCACACTACTTACTTACCCTTGAACGCAAAACACAGAGCTGATATGCTATATCTTCAACTCTGCGGGAACGGTGCATTGAAACAACGTTCCCAGCAGCAAGGATTGAGAAACAGATGCAAGATATTTTAAGTTGGTTTCAACCGATTTCACGAGAACCAACAAAATACGCTCTTTCCAACCAATCTATAATATCAATATCGGATAGGTTGCAACATCACATACGGCTTAACACTGCAATTAAAACGAACGTACGCGTTGTGTAGAATACTCATTTCTGCACTGATCACACCACAAAGATGAACAAAGGGCAACACTCGCCGAGGCCGAAAACTATCTTTTATGCATTAACTACATCTCGAAGTTTTGTATGAATGCACTTAAAGTTTTGAAAACAGTGTTGATCTGTAAAACATAAAGGCACAGACAGGCATGCTTCAAATCAAGGTTGCGGACTTAGAGGTAAAATGTCCGACACCGACACCTAGCTTCCAAGATTTTCCGACTCCGAACTTTCCAAAATTTCCGACCCTTCATATAACGTGAATCATGTTTGTCTGTCAATAATTTTGTAGCAATCAGTAATCAATGGAAATCGTGGTGCATAGCAAGAATTGTCTGTTTTTATAAAAGTTTCAAAAGAAATTGTACCATTTCCACAGGCACGAGTTAGGATTCAATTGGACATTCGGAGGCGGAGTCGGATAAAAAAAAATCTGACTCCGACTCCTCGTGTTCTTAGAAAACCGACTCCGATTCCACCCAAAATCCTCCGACTCTTGCGACTCGGACTCCGCGACCCTGCTTTAAAAATGCTGATGCCATCTCAAAAGTTTGAGCTAAAGTCAGGAATAGGCAGTTTCGAATTAAATTGCACTGTCTTAAGAAATACCGGATCGTGCCTCCAAATATTAACAGGGTTTCGCAAAAGACATGGACAACACAGTCGCATGCTGGTGAAGGAAGGACTGAAAGTCTTTATTGCAAGTGAGTATATTTGCGAAAGCAAGTAATTTTTTTGTAGGTCAATAGCCGAGCTATTTTCACCTGTTTGGCTACGCAGTTGCACTGCGATGCGATCCGATAAGAACAATTCTGGTTTTCGTAACCCAAACCCCATTTTTGCGGTGCATTTAAGTTCCGAGGCGAGACGTAAGCCAAGCCACCCCGCAATGCATGAGAGAAGAGAAATTGCGGCAAACTACATGCTATGTGCGCCCGTTGCAAGAAAAACAATCAAGGATTTTCAAATATCGTCGAATAATCCAGGTTTTCTACCTTCGATAAAGCTAGAGGAGTTATTCGTCGGGTCTAAGTCCTGCGTGTTTGATTTCCTGGATAACTTGCTATTTTGCAACAAATCTTGGCATTTTCTTTTTTCATGATCATCTCACCATTCATATTTTACTATTTATGGCATAGGGAAGTAATGACAATGCCTGAGGCATGTAAGTGAGGAATAAGAGATCAGCGTTGAGAACCACTGGTCTAACCTCAACGAAAAATTTATTGTGCCTCACACTTCGCATCACCGATTTTTCTTATGACTTTTCGATATCTACCATAGCAGCATGTGCGTTTGTACAACAAAGGTGAATTCAAGTATGAATTTGTCTACTCTAGGTAAAGATGCTTATTTGCAAAAATTTCTGCAATGTAAATACCGGAACTTTTAAATATTAGTGTCCGTGAGTTTTACAACTGTGAGTTTCATGAAATTGTTGTTGCTGTAATTTTGATTGCTATTTGCTGGTTGCTGGTAGACGTCAAGAGTAAGGCAAACACGACAAACCTGGTCATAGTGAAACACTCATATCGACAACCAACTTTCCGTACATTGTGAACAGCACAAAGTCTGGTTGAAGTGATAACTACGATAGTTTCAAAGCATCAAACCGAATAAATTTTGTTTGTATCCAAACCATGGCCCACGAGGCAAACAGCGATATGAAGGTTTTTGAAATTGACCTTGTTACGACGAAAATGATCCAGGAAGCCAAAAGTGATGACTTTTCATGCCAAAAAAGCGGTTAAAGGGCAATCTACCAAACATGTTTTTTAATTGTTCATCCTAAAACATAAGCAAATATGGGAGAGTTGGGCAGAACGTCTACAAACAAATTTTATTCCATTAGAGAACAAAAAATAAGCACAGCAAATGTTACATTACATTACATGCCAGTATATCCTGCTTTTAAAATTCTCCTCAAAATCTGTTCTACTCAATAACTTACGAAAAGCGATGGCTGTGCTCGCAAAGGTCTGAAATTTGAAAGTCCTTTTTCGAAACACATGTATCAGTCCAAAAAAAAATACTTGATGATAACATTGGTAACGTTGTCAGAGCCAAAAGCAAGCACGGAATATTTTATTGAGCAGTCGTTAAACTACTACAAAATGCAGTAACCATACGTCTATTACTTTGGTGGGCAGGAGGCAATTTTGCAAAGCAACGCTACATGAAGAGAGGAATAAGCATTTCGTTGGTTGTACTGACTAGGATTAAAAGCTCACTATGTGAATCTGAAGATCTTCGAGATGGATCTTGCACAGTTTAAATAAAACATCCGTGTCTATAAAGGCTACATTTTCTGAACGAACGACATCGCATACCCTCGGGCATATGCAGAAGTACGACAAAAGATATATGCCAAGTTGCCCACTCGCAAACAGTTCGTTTGGCCTTACGTTTATGTGCTAGAGTTTTATCAGCTATTGTGGAGAGCACGTTCAGCAGTAATGTGAGTTAAAACCGTATTTGTGTTTACAAAACTTTTTAAGATTAACTGTGAGCAAATCGTGGATATCATTAGCTATATAAAAGAGGACATTTAAAACTATTTTTTCCAAGCCGTGATCTATTGGAAAAGCATCATGTGACAAATTTCAACAATTTTTCTACTGAAGCTCAAAACAATTCTGGTAATTATCACGAACACACAAAATCAGCTGCAATGCTCTTGTAACCAGAAAAATACTCCCAGTGTAGCAGCACATGCCACAGAGTAGCAACAGTTTTAGCAGCTATGAAGCTAAAAGCTTATTTAAAGTTAGACAACGTATCGGTGAGTTAAATGAAATCATATTGGACTTTTCCAAAACCACTGCTTTCATTGTCATCGAAGGTTCGTTAACTGAAGAAAAAACTCCACACCATAGAGTATGTAAGTAGAAAAAAGAGGACAAAACTGACAATCGATCAGCACCTAGCGTCGAATTAGCAAAACGATTCACTCTGTCGGAGCTAAATATTGAAATGAAGCATGTTGAACAATTGTTGTGTAAAGCTGTTGGTATAGAAAATTCTTTATGAGCAATCAGAGAATCAAATGTTGGCGATGTTTAGAGAAGGTCAAGGTTTTTGTTTAAACAAACTAACAACACATGTTCAGGGTACTTGCTGGTGCGTGCAGGCGTTTCTTCATGTTTTACAATATACTGTGTTTGTTCTTTGATTCTCCTGCGAAAGCTTGCTGTCAGCATGAAGAATATAACTATCACCACAAAAATGTGTTAACTGATGCCTGAACCTTTTGAAGTGCTTTGCTTTTCTTCAGTGAAAAGTGTTTTAGTTTAAACGTTACATGAATAAGTATCGGAATACGCGTACATATCAAAACATTATTGTGTGTTTTATTACAGTAAAATTAGTGAGTTTTGAACTAAGGTCCCATGCATACTTAAAACAAAATTACGGAGTTTAATTTTTAATCAAACTTATTAAGTTTTTACTACGGAGTATTTTTTTTCAACTACCAGTGCAGTTAGTGCTATGTCGAACCCAGAAACGCTATTTCACATCTACATCTCTTTTGGATTTAGCTGCCTAATCCTGAACACATATCTCTTTCTGATTGTGGGCTTAGATTAATTCCTCCTTGTAGAAACTTTTCGAATTGAAGCGTCAACAACGCAAAAAGAAAATCCAATGCTGAACAACCTATGTTTTATTTTTCCAAATCCTCATGCACACTTTGGTAAAAGTGTGTAATTAAGCAGACACAATGAAAAACAATCTTGACCAAGTTTCTTTTGCATTGCTGTCGCAAAGCTGGAGCATTGATGATATAAAACCGTGTGCGTGTGGCTGTTACTGTTGATGCGGGTGCTGCGGTAATCAGATAATCCACTGTAGTTTTGTTACAGTTACAGTAAGACACAGGAGAAACGGAAAACTTTATAAGCTAAGATACAATATGTTTGAAGCTTTTACGTCTACTTGACTACAGTACATGCAGAGGGCTCTGCCAATAATACTGCATTGTTATCATATAACTATACAATTACTATAGGGCGTATAGTAATATTTAGTTGATATCATTAATATCACAAAATCTGCTCTTTCCAGTACACCTGTAATCGCTTGATAAATGCTGAGGTTTCCGCAAACTAATGGATTAAACAAGGTCAAAAGGTAAGAAACTTGATTCAGAGATACAAGCTCAACAAACTGTCTTCCGTTGCATTCCAGCAAAACCTAAGTTATGTTTGTGTAAGGACAGATCCCAAGTTTCATTTCGATTATATTTACTGCTTTTTCTTTCTTTTTGTAGACTGAGATTAGTTACTAGAGCTTTTCACACTCATATTTTTTCAAGCTTGATATTTTCCTCAACTGCAAGAAGATCATCCGCAAAGAAATAATGCATTTGAAGATACTGATAATGATTAGCGTGTTGCAAGCAGGACAACATGGCACAATTGTTGATTCGGGGTAAGCAAGAATGTTTATAGCAGGAGTTCTTAAACGTGGTTTCGTGAACTTTTCAGGGGTCTGTGTATGCAGGCCCGTAGCAACGTGTGGCATTCGGCGTCAGTCTTTCCCAAAACTTTTGTGGCCTCAAATTGTTGTTCCCAGAAAACGTTGGTTAAAACATAAACTTGCCCCCTCAAGATGTATTTTGCCCTCCAAACCTTTAAAAATGGCTACAAGCTTGCATGAATGTGCTTTAGAAAGTCCGTAAACCAAAATCCAATCAAGAAAGTCCGCTAGGTTTTATGCGTTCATGTAGGTCATTATTCAACTTAATCTCACCACAACTGTAGTCTGACATGCACTTCTACCCTTAACCAGGTCATTCCAGTTCTACTTTATCATGTAATAGTCCATAATGTTCACGAAATTTTCTGCTAAACTTTTGCACGTGCATTGACGTGAATAAAGGACTTGAATATTTCATTCATGTGTAGACCTATTGTTTTACTCAGGTTCTGTATTATTCCAATTACCTCTTTTTAAAATACAACAAATCACAGCTAGAAATTAATTAATAATAGAATACAAAACAATGACGTTATAATTTGCATTCAAATGCCCATCTACTAAAATGAATGGGAAAGCTGATACTGTTTTTTGCTATCAGTTGGTTTGACCTAGTCACTAACCCTTATAAAGCTAAACTTTAGTAAGGCTTCTTTATTTTTTGTTCTTTGGAAGCATCTCAATAGTTTTTCGTTTGCAATATAGGCTATTTACGAAAACTTTAATGATTTATTAGAATGCAACATATCCCGAAGCAATCACATTACGTAAGACGTCCTGCCCTCGAAATGTTGTAAAATAACGTATTTAGTCCTCGGACAAAAAAGTTTGGAGACCCTGCCCTAGGCCTATACTACAGCTTACACTGCCAGCCCTGGATTGTCAGATAAAACGTAATAAAAAGCCAGTGTTAAAAAAGGCCAGAAAAAGCCAAACCGATTATTTGAAGGCGGCAAAAAGCCAGACTTTGTGGTACTGCTATTCGTGCGTCACAGAATACACCTAAATTACAAGAATATCACCAGAAATTTTCTTCCAATTTGAAATCGAGTCTTGCTTGGCCTTGTACTGGAACCATTTCTGTTGCTTATCTGACTTCTGATGGTTTGTGAGATTGCACACTTTGGGGACAATGCCTGCATCTCTCAAACCTTACCTACATCACAGCGCTTACGTTGGTCGGCATTTATCACAGAAATTTTCCAAAAGTGTTGCCGAAAAAATGGAATAGTATATATTGTTTTAAAGGAAATTTTCTAGGCTTGTAAAAAGCCAAAAAGAAGCCAAGAGAATCTTTTAAGGCCAGCCAATTTGAGCAAAAACGAGAAGAGGCCAAGAGGCCAAATAAAATTTGAGGACAACCAACTTGATACAAGTTTGAATTTCTGAGATTTGGCCACCCTGTTTAGCGACGAGACTACGGTACTGTGACGCGACAGAGAGCATGGTGTTATCAGTGAAACGAAACAGCATGTGAGCGCATACGAAAGCTCTAGTTTACAGCTTCCTACAACCTAGGAAGTTGAAAATATTTTCGTGCACGTCACCAAAAAAAGGCATAGTCTGAAGTACCCTCAAAAATGTAAAGTTGCCAATTGGGATTAATTTCCCACAGGTTAAGAACCGCGGGTTTTTCGGAGTATTTGGGATTCCGCAAAATATAAATGTATGACTTCGGGGTCCGTCAAATGGAAAAATTTGAGAAACACTGGTTTAGAGATAAACACATAGTTTTAGTTGTATGAATCCTTCAAAATTGTGCAATTTGTGAAACTAAATATTCCTAACTAAACATCTGAGTTCCCAAAGACATTTGCAAACATTATAAATACAATTCGTACATTCCAAGTCATTGCAAGTAACGGGTTAGCATTAAGGATTTTACTGCAATAACCAAGCACATACCGGGAAAGAGACTTATAGAACAATGTGACTCGAATCTGCTTTAATGTTCCTTACGCAAAGCTATTCACGAAATTCATTAGATTTTAGAATAAAGATTTTATGAAGTGCATTATGACAAACTTTGGAAAAAATGTAGCTAGATTGAAAAAGTATCGTATGCTATAGGAATAAACAAAGAGTGCAATTCACGAGAATGGAAAAACATTTTCTTCACCCGCCATAAGTTCAACAGAAGAGATTTATTCCCTTGTTACGTTGCATATGTCATAAAGTCAAATCTCACCACATCTAAAATACAACACCAACAGCGGTGTGTGAAAATACGGTCGTACGAGAAAATCGGCTGTTTGTATACAAAGGAATGAACTCGCTTTTTACCAGGGAAGGAGACGGTTGTGACCATGAACCGATAACACAACACTTGCGAAATCTTTTGCTGCTAAAAGTAGCAATCCTTTTTTATTCGCAGGCGTGCACTCGCCTGCGAAATTCTACTAAACACTATCTGCAGAAAGCCAGGCTTTAATTCACTAAGGACACCGCTCAATCATGGAGCCGAACAAGCGAGCAATGAAACTCTGAAACAAACACAACAGCGTAACTGATCAAATGCTTCTCAGGGCGGGCAAACTGCACTAAAAAGAACACTTTGCAGTATTGCATTACGAGACCGCAAGCACAACGCAACAGCCGCGGGGCGAACACAGGGGCACAATTAAGGATTGCAAGATTGCA
>JGI24158J21664_10006896_pt1 | contig 15025 bp, 10 predicted proteins | sample Ectturendosymbi3_FD_21664 | JGI IMG/M metagenome (IMG submission 21664) | reverse complement strand
AAATGAATGTGGTCTCAAATGAATGTGGTCTCATATGAATGTGGTCTCAAATGAATGTGGTGTCAAATGAATGTGGTCTCAGATGAATGTGGTCTCAGATGAATGTGGTCTCATATGAATGTGGTCTCAAATGAATGTGGTGTCAAATGAATGTGGTGTCAAATGAATGTGGTCTCAGATGAATGTGGTCTCAAATGAATGTGGTCTCAAATGAATAGGTCTTAAATATCGTGGTCTCAAATGAATTGGTCTCCGTTGTCTGCACACCAACATAAATATATAGCCTAATGTCAAAAATACTCATGTTGTGGGTATCGAAAAATGCAAAGCGTTTCCTCTGCTGACATAAAAACACCAATGTAATGTATTTCAATGTTAAAATTAAACTTTTGAGATACCATGTAACATACTTTTCTTCCACAAATATGCATACTTCTTCGTGAGTAATCTTGCCCAAGAGGCGCAACTATAAATTTTGGTGATGAAGAGAGAAGCATACAGCCAACCTAATGAGAGCTGAAAACTGGCTTAATGACTGCCTTTGCTATGAAATGAGGTATAACTCTTTGGAATACAATTTCCGCTGCAACTGTCTACCTTCAAAAATTGACTTACCTTTTTTACAAGCACAAACTCTTTCATAAGCCGTTTACTTACCGTCGAAATCTCATCCCGATTGTGATGCCAAATAACCGTCGCGTTCAGCCGAAGCGGTGCTTGACACGTTAAGAAGAATGAGCTTCCTAAGTTAATTGTCCCATTGGCTGACAAGAGTATTTCGCCATAAGGTATTGCGCAGGTATCACCTCTGCAAAAAACAGAAGCATTCAAAACAGGGATTAAATGAAAAGCATCAAATTCCGCAGTTGGAGAGTATTTGCACCTATTCCCAAAGCCACGTTTTGTAAAATGCGCATGTTACTGCGCTTTTGGGACTTGAAAAACGAAGCAAAATGCGAGAACGAAAGTGCAGCAGCAATGACTCATGCAAATAACAAGCACTTAAAAATATTCCGAGAGCACTTCCACAAAACCATAGCTTTTAAGCCAAGAACAGCTGAAAACAAATAAATTAAAAACACTCCTGAATGTTGCAATGTTTGAAAAAATTAGAAGCAAGAGGAGGGTCATGTTTACCAAAATTTGATAAACAAAATAAAAACAACCGGTAAGTAAAACCATAATGTATTGAAGTACATTAAACCTACCCAAGTTAAAACGAAATGGTGGAACATCCAATAAACAGAACAAAATAATTTTAACTAAGCGTACTTTTTTGTACGAGCAGAGAGGCAAAGCTGTTTAAATTCATGGGACCTGCTCCGGGGCCCAAGAACGTGTTCTTTCCCTGGGTTCCACGTGCATATAGAAACATTTTGAGAGTGTTAGCACAATGTTTAACGATGTTGGATATCGACGATTATTTTTGTGTGTCCATTGCAGGAACACTAGTACACTGCTTCATCGTTGGCCATTTACGCTGCTAAAGTTTGACCGTACAGAAGGGATGATCTCCAATAAAGCTGGGAATAAAAAGATACTGTGATAAAGCACAGTACGTGTTGCTCAAAGACGTGTACCACAAACGACCTTCCTAACGGTACGAAGTGTTTTTATACAAGGTTTGAAGAAAAAGGTTAACAAAAAGATACCAAAAATGGTCTTAATATGGAAACTATATCTTACCACCAAATAAAAAATTTAAACGCTGCACCATTTAAATTTTTGACTGGGTGAACGACGATATTTCATCAAATGAATTATTTGAGCATGGTCTATTGCAGCTATGTCCAAAAAAATGGCTTACTGAGCCGAAAATTGTGTCACTATCTTAACCAGGGCCGCACATTGAGTGGTATATTTTCCCTTCCAAGTGGATTTGCCTGTAAATTCCGTATTTTTGCGCCACTTTGCAGCCCCGAAACTCGCCAGTTAATTGTATTATAGACAGCTGTGCAAACCCTCAAAAGACTCGGCGAGTCTTCTAGTTTGCAATGAAAAAAAAATTTAAGTTTTGGGTTTCGGGTTTTTGTAGGTGACGTCATAACTAGGGTAGGTTTTAAGCCATTTTGGCCCAGGGGAACCTGACCCTGGGCCCCAACCGCAAGAGGGAAGTATTTCGTTCAAGTTTTCAGTGGAAACTAAATTAAAATCCGAGTCTTTTGAGCCTTTGATCGGCTTTCTAGCATTTCTGGTTCAAAAGTTATGGCCAAAAAAGCTAAATTTGGTAAAAAATATCCAAAAGGATATTTTAGCCTAATTTTGGTTATTTTACCCTAACGTTTGAACGAGAAACTCTACAGCAGTATATTTGGTCGATACACAATTTCTGCAAAATATGAAGAGTTTTGCAGTGGTGTAGTGAGGCTAAGTGCCGCTCGGGGCCGAACATAAAAGTGCCACCTTTTTCATCCCTTAAATTTGCGTACAAGAACTTGAAATGAAAGAAGATCATGCTTCGTGCTTATTAAAGATATACGAAATAATAAAGCATCTTGAACATCGCCATCAAACACTTGTTTTTCATTGTCGAATATTATGAGTCTTGCTTTTTCTGTTTGTCAACGCCTTTCTCATCATTACTCTAATTTTTCTGCTTTCTTTATATATGGACCTGGTATAATTCGTCAAATATTCTTCCTTGTTGGCTTTTAGTCTCCGGTAAGCCGCACCACTTGGCTTTAATCGTTTATTACAGAGCGGCCAAACTTTTGCTTTTTTTCCAGGTGGGGAGAAATAGTGGATTTCTCCAGAGGTGACCAAAATCATTTTTCTAAGTGGGGTCAAACGTGATGAATTTCATTTTTCCTTCTTGAAACCAAGAAAGCAACCTTTTTTTGCTAAATATGACAGGCAATAATAAAATATCAAGAGGTGCCAAGCCCTCTGCCTCGTTTCTGACGCCCATGTCTAGTGATTCACCAAAAAATATTATTAAACGCAAATGGAGTATCTAGTAATGCAGTAAATAAACACATTTACTAACATTTTAATGAGACATCTGAGTTTCTTTTGGTTTCACTAATCTTTCAATTTTTGAAGTTAGATTTGTTACCGAGATCCACAGAGAATTCTTCAAACTTGAATCAGTGAGGCGTGACCTCGTTTTGCTGTTAATCAATTTCATAGACGGAAATGCTTGTCCACCTGTATGCGCCGCTCCAAAACCACAAATGTAACTCTGAGCGAATTTTCTTAGTTTCGGGAAATGTTCACAGGGCAAGTATCGCCAAAAATTAATCACGTCAGAAGCACCAGGGTCTGAAGAAAGATCATCAAATCTCGTTTTCAATATTTAATTTGTTTTCAAGTCAGTCGGTTCCATTTGTATGTTACACAGACTTTTCATTATCTTTTCTTCACTAAGTGAGGATGTGTTTATAAATACCAAAATGCAGTTTTCTTCTTTAGCAAAATCACAAAAGCGAAAATCATGAACACCTTGTTTCAATATGGCAATAGGTAAACTTATAAGGGATTTATAAAAAAATAGATAAAACTATTAGACAAGTTTACTATCTTACGATCAGAGGGATGCAAAGCGCCACTTCAAATCACCCAATGCGCCAAATTTGGCGCATGCACCATAGGTTTCTAGCATTTGTGGTTTGGAATTTATGACCTAAAAACAACAAATTGTGTAATTCATCCCCTAGGGAATTGATTAAATATTTAAATGTTTATTTTGTGGTTTTCAGCACATAACTTGCCAACCGCAAACGCTAGGCGGGCAATCAAGTGCTGGAAAGATGCGGCTTTTCGCCTAGTTTTTTTAAAGAAACAAAAAGCCCTCTTGCGGTTGGGGCCCATGGCCAGATGAAGTGGGCCAAAAAGTCGTAAGCCTACCTTCATTATGACATCACCCACAAAAAACTCAAATCCAAAATTTCCCAGTTTCTTTTCAATGGAAAGTGCAAGTCTTTCAGCGTCCTTGGAGGGTTTGAAAGACAGACTCTTTATCTCAATCTGCTGGCAAGTTGTGGCCGAATTTGTTGGCGCCATTTTGCGCCAAAATTTTAGCGCCCGCCGTTAAAACCAGCCTCTGGTTGGGAAACGCTGGCTTGCAGCCTTCATCGTGACCTGCAAACTTGGTTGAGCTATTGGTGTGGGCTTCTTCAAATTATGCGTGCATATTATTATTCCTTAACTTCATTCGTTACCAACAGACGTCTATTTCGAAAACTGTATTACAAAACATGGGCGTCGGAAGAGGCAGGGGGGCTTGTCCCTTCCCTGGATTTTGAAATTTGACATTCTCCTATTACATTTTAACAGAAAAAGTTGTCTTCTTAGTTTCGAGAGGGATAAATGAAATGTCACCACTGTTGGACCCTCCTGGAAAAATCATTTTGGCTACCTCTGGAAAAATCCACTATTGCCCCTCCTGGAAAACATCCTTCCGACGCCCATGTTACAAAACCCTACCGCGTAAGATGTCCGCCTTTTTATTGCTCGGCAGTGATTGCAACGTCTCAAGTTAACATGCAATCTCACTCAACAACTTATTCAGCCATTGCCAAGTTGTGCAACTATTTCGGCTAACGCTTCTTGTAAATAAAAGCCTTCACCACAATAATAACTAAACATATCGTTTACCTTTGCGTTAGGCTTTCAGACGAAGGTTCATCTCGTCTGTTTTATCAAAATGAGAGCAACACACTTTGCAAGCTTTTCTTGTTGAAATGACTTTTCTATGACTGCAAATGTTGGTATACCGTTGAACAAAGGGGTCAAACTTTCTACGAAACCCATTTTGCTTATCGGCTGGCACTGATTTCCTCTACTTGCAGTTCAACCCTACAATCTGAGCTCTGCATTACCCACGCAAACACACCAACTTCACTATATCGTTTCAAGAACGTCGTTGTCCGACACCATTGCGTCATACAGAAAAACATCAGTTCTATTGAAACTGAGCAACGTTACCTTTCAGAGTTCTTCACTTCAACTGCCAAAATTTATGTTGATCAGCCCACCTAATGACTAGGCTACAGCATGTGGTACTTATTGAAAATATCCTACTGAACATTTCAAAATAGCATGAAACGTGCTAAGAAATGTTCGTCGCCAATGCCTAGGCGTCAGGTGACGCTAAAGACCAAATCATTGGAGAAAAAGGATTACACTATGCTTGACTATTTACTGTGATTTCATGCAGGGCCTTTTTCATCACATTTTGAGCGAGGGGTAATATCAGCCTCGAACTACCGGGACAAGTAATGTTTGTGAGTCTGCGGCCAATGTCATCTCTGTTCTTTGTTCAAAGGGCTTTCGAATGGGGTTGGGGAAATGGCTTTGGCTGGAGAGGAAGGTGTAGTGACTGGGGAAAATTGCCCCCAAGTAAATGTTTAAAAAAACCTGATTTCAAGACAAACATTGGGGTACTTTAACACACTGTATCTGACCCAGAATTTTGAATAAACATTTCATCAATTTCACTCCACAACCACATTTCCTAGGTACCAGTCTAGGGGCTTCTAAACACAAAAACTGAAAAGAATTAGAACTTTTAAAACTTCTAAATATTAATTTGAAAAGAATTAGAACTTTTAAACTATATTCCAAATTAAATTTTTGATCAACAAATTGCCTTCCCTCAGAAGGTGCCGCCCGGGACTCGTAGCTCCCTTGCTACGCCATTGGGTATTGGTAAAAAGCAAGAAATTGAATTTTTTTTGCGCAGAACTTTGTTTAGACAATTAGCACATGCTGGTGCCGGAAGTTGTTTCAACAGCTTATATATGCTATATATAGAGAGAAAGGGCTTGTAATAATGTTTTGCGCTTTGTATTCAAGCAAGATAGCCCCAAAATTGTCTTTCAATGCTTGTGGTTAAACTTAATGCAGAACAGCTTATATTGAAAGGTTATTCATCAATAAAAATAGTTTCGTATAATTGATCATTCAAAAACCCAGCGAAACTTGTAAAATTTTGTAGAGTATTTTGATGAAGTCTTACACCCCAGACTCGCCGCTGCAACATACGCAAGCTCAGGCCTCTGCAGTGATACGTAAATTTCGGATCTTGTATTGGCCATGCTTACTCCAGTGCACCATGAAAGTATAAGGATTTGCTTCAAATGGTCACACTCGCACCCAGGACAACTACTTGGAGCATCTTCGCTCCCTTGTACGACAGCTCTTTTCAGGTAATGGTTTCCATACATTTTTTGCAATTCGGAATATATGCAAAATTAAAACACATCAGAATATGTTATTGCAGCTTTCAAGTTTTTGCATCGGGTAGCATTTCGGGTTCCCTAAGGTCGGTACCGCAGAAGCCAATATAGTGGCTTTCACGTACGTTTTTTTGGCAATAACTCGCGAAACACTGAAGCTACGTCGACAAGCAAGGCATTTCAAGATTTCGAGCGATCTTTCCGGTGAGCTCAAAAAAGATAGGTTTACATTTGAAATTTTTAAGTTCAATCTTTGAAAAGTTGAGAAAAAGAAAAATTCAATTTTTTGTTTTTTCGGAGGCAGTTTTTGGCAAATTTAGGTTATCTTCAAGAAATCGGCTTTATGCTTACCTGTCAGCTTTTTCGAAGCGTGTTTTGGCTTGGACTCCTTGCAACGACCCTAACTAACGATATATACCAAGGAAAGTCANTCGTCATTGTTTTGGGNGGAAATTTTTGAGCAAAAAAATGCATTTTTTTGAAATTTGGAAAATAACGATTTTTTGTTTCTCACACCACAGCCTTTGCCAANAGCGNTTTTTGAAGTACATCATTCGAAAGAATCCAAAAAATCCTACAAAAAGAGTCGAAATTTTTGATAAATTTTTGTCAAAATTTTAGATTTTAAATTGCCATAAATTTTTCCTCTTAATATTTTTAATTGAACTTACGTTGGATGCTGTAAGACGTGAATAGCAACATGTTCTGTGATTTTCAGATGTCTTCTGTTTTTGAAACTGCGGATGTGGGCCTACGAAGGCAAAAAAGACAAAACACACCCAAATTTTGAAAATTTTGCCCTCTGGACCCGCCAAAGCAACATATTAAATTTTTTTGCACATATTTTTCAAAGTTACCGTCATGGCCGACATTTTTCGTGTCGAACTAAATAGCCTAACGTGTTCGATTTTCGCTCCACAGGTCTTTGAACAAAACCACTGCTTTATTTGACTACGCCACAATCGGGCATTCCTTGGCTTGATGTCACCAATACGCAATCTAGACCTCAAAAAATGCACCGTCAAAAAACTTTTCTTACAATGTCTTACTTGTCGACGTAGCTTTAGTGGTTCGTGAGTTATCGCAAAAAGCCACTGCAGTGGCTTCTGCTGTCATTAAAGGGTAACTAAATGCTGTTTTTTAATTAACTGTAAGCACTAAATAAAGCCAAAAAAAATATGATTTTAAGTCTTATTTTCGGATCGAAAACTGTGTTTGGCATGTGATATGAATTGAACAAGTGCCTCAGTGTGATCGTGAAAAACTTTTGGCTCCAAGAATAGCAAATGTTTTCAATGCATTCCTCACTAGGGCAACACTTAGCATTTCAAACTATCTTATGAAACGAACAATGCAATCTGAAATACGGAGTTTGGATCTTTCCGGGGCGGATGAAGTTAACGTACGTAGTTGTGGGTCAGTCAACCGAACATTGTTGAGAGGTACTGCTATTGCAGTGTGTTATCCCAACACTAATTTTCAATTTCACAAGTTGCAGAACTCTTTCAAATGTCTTAATTTCTTGCACTTTAGAGAAACACGACTTAAGCGACAAAAGTAGCAACCTTTTCTAGGAGGACTGCATTTAAAATCAGATAATATGCCTCGGAAAACAACATTTTTTTCTAGCAGTGTAGCTTCAAGTTCTTTAAAACATTCAGGTAGCAACTTACTTAAACCCTTGCATGCAGGTGCAGTTGAATCCTGGCTGTTCATCTGTTAGACTGCAAACACCTTGGTTTTCGCATGGATTCCTGGTGCACAAGGTCACTGTGTATATTAAAGTATGTGGTTGTAGCTACACTAAATGTAGTGGAAAAATACAAAATACACGATATTTAATGAAATCAGGCAGAATAATTTATTTTGCATTTATGTGACTCAAAAAAATTGTTGTCTAAGGTGTTTGCATGGAAAGTTTACACTGACAAGAAACAAATCGAAATAATAAAGACGGTATACAACTGATGTTTATGGGCGGTGGTATACAAAAATTAATGAAAGACTTGGGGTAGTTTCAATTTTTCGAGAGTAAGGTTTAGGAAGAGATGAAATTTTTTTTATTTTTTGGTACCACCCTTTTGGATATTTGTTTTCAGTATAATAGAAAGTCGTATTACCGCGCTGTCTTCAATTATCTATCTTTTATAGTTGTTTGCACAACACCCAACTTTTTATAATAATGTTTTCGTAACGGTTACATCACTAAAAATTCATAACACTTATTCAAATCACTATTGCTGGACCTTCGAAGTTGGGAAAGTATTGTTAAGTTCCTTGTCACGAGTATCAGAACTCACAAATGTCAGTATGGTTTCATAAGGATCAAATTTTTTTAACAGAAGCAGATCAAGCAGCTATTCAAAAATAATTTTCCTCTGTGGGTAGAGGTATAGCCTCTTCGTGAATAACTTTTCTGATTTAAGTTAAAATTACATTTTATAATCTGGAAATTGCATGTGAGCATCAAAAAGGAATCACCATAAATTATAACATATAAATCAATAATATTTTTCAGTGATTATTGATAAAACACAAATTTTGCTTAAAGACTATTTAATATTGTGGAAAACAAAGCAATGTACAATGCAGAATTCAAAGAATAAGATAATGGGTTTTTGATAACTCCGAGAATGTAAGAGATTAAGCTTGGCGACTCTACAACAGATATTACCCAAAAAATTACAAGCGTCAAATGTTGGGTTGCAATCAATTACTACATCGAGCTTTATTGGAAAACGTTAAAGCAATGGTCAACAAGGTACTGATGCTGAGCACAAAATGTTTGCAAACAGAATACAAAACATTGTCTGTACGATACTAATGTGCTTGCTCAAGAACATATGGAGTTTTGTTTGCATGCAAAACACTTAGCAAAATCTTACCCTACTCCACATAGTAAAATTAGTTCATTGTCATGTACAGCGCCGGATTTAAGGTTCATGTGTTAAGCCATATGTACGACATATGCGTGACACTTGGTCATTTTTATTAGCGAAGAAAGTTTATTTGTAGACGCTATTACATTATCGGTCGTCCAGACGGCAGTATTTCACTTGTATATTATTTCATATTGTGACGAAATTACTATTACACTTATTGTTTCTTGAAAGTCGGTCAGGTATCTGAATCTAGATCCTAGTGAATGCAAGACCAAGCCACGTAGAACGTATTAGCTTACGTCTCTACTCGTTACTGCATGGCAGATTTTGCGTCTGCCTTACTCAGATTTGTACAAGTCGTATATGAGTAGCATTGCTTAAGTAGGGCTACCATACGTCCTGTTTTTGGAGTAGCCGACATGTACACGTTTTAATGAGAATGAAATAATCTCCGAAGACATCCAAAAATGTCAAAATATCCTCTTTTTTGCATAGCTATAATCAGCGGCGTAACTAAAGCTTTGAGCCAGGGTGGTAAACTTAGATAAAAGGGGCCCACTGGCCACCGTACGGGGTCCATTAACCAACACTCAGAAAAAAACTTGAGAAATGATGGTGAATCCGGATGTGGATGGCTAAACTATAACCCTAAACCACCGGAAAATAATCCGAAAAACACACAAAAACAACAAACTACTGAAAACCAAAAGAATGCTAAAACGGAAATATAAGTTAGGTGGGAGACCGATTTTTGCATTTAGATTGCCAGGGCTATATCGTAATTACATACAGTAAGCTGTCCCTACTCAACTGCAACAAGATAGGAGCTGATGGCGTAGCTTCGTTTATGGGAGGGCCTGCAAGTTGTCTAATTAATCTGTTTTGGTTGAGTTAAGTCTCGGCTAGAAAGGCGGGAATGCTTTTCACATTAGCCGTTACCTAACAGTGGTAAATCTTTTTTCAATATTTCAATGACTTTGGCATTAGAGCGCGGACTTCTGACTCTACTATAGGCACTGCGCTAGCTTTGCAGATGAACCGTGATACGATGATCAGTGTATTGTACATAGCTTAGTGTAGTACTTCCTAGTAATTACAGCTAATCAGTAATGCTAAAAAAATGAAGAAATTCGTCAGTAGTATCCCTTTTTCAAAGACAAATGATTTTGAAGCTGAGTGAATTACGTGTGGTTGCATTTACAAAGTTCGCAAAATAGAGTGAAAAGACTATTGTGACTTTGTGGATATTGAGTACCAAAAACTTATTCCTCGCAGGGTAACTAGGTGACTATCACTCTATCCTAGTTTGCCAAGAATGTTTCAAATGTACCCAGCTTCACATTCATACTTCATGTCCATCGACAAGCCAACTGTTGTTGTGAAACGTTTTTTTGGAAATTCTCTGAGCGAACTCTGTTTAAGACATTTCCAATCATTTCTGGTTGCTTTTAATGAGCGAGTTCAGAATATTGAGAAGTCAAAAGCATCATTTGTTGAGTTCTGTATCGTGTTTCGCCATTGTGAAGGCAAGGATTCAACAGGGACAAGCAGATGTACATATCAACCCAAGGTAAATCAGCACTACGAAAGCTCATCGACTGAGAGAAGGCAAGGATCGTGACTGTATTATTCATGTAGGATGTATCTGTATTGTACAAGTCTTGCGTTGTACATCTGGCTAAATGGACCACTTTATTTCCTGAATTTAAATGCTTTGACTAGATTCCTCCGTTTGCAAACAACTGAATGGGAAAATGTTGAACCACGTGAGTAGTATCTGCTTGAGAGTAACGTTTCTATTGATGAAGCTAAACTGTTTGACCAGTGCCAAAACTTGTTCGAGTTCGTGCAAGAGCATCAACCAAATGCAGTTTATTGCAAAATGATGGAACATGGAAGATGGGCAAAATATTTTGCAACTTGCAATGCCATTGAACGCAGATTGCTGTTTTACTTCAGCGTTATGGCTCATTACGCTAATGTGGAACGATATTTTCCTTGATGCAGTCACAAACTTAAAAGAAAGAGAAATCTTTTGAATTGAACCAGTTTCTACTCTATTAAAGCTGGTGTGCAATATAAAACATCTTTCATGCAATTAGTTTCATAATATTGTTAAAACCCTGTACGCCCGCGCCGGCCACAACAGTGGCCGGTACTCTTTTGGCTATAACTCGACAGCTGCTAGAGCTAGAGGTGTTCAAACCCTCTACGGATTCAGCAAGTCTTCTAGTTCCGACTGAAAAAAAAAATTTTTTTCCGGTCTGGGCACACCCCTGGGAGACGTCACAAGTGGGGGTGCTTTAGCGTTTTTACGGCCTACTTTACCCGGCCATAAACGCCAATCCAATGAGCCAATTTTCTGACTTGAGTTTTTTTTGGAAACTAGGCTATTATCCGAGTCTTTAGAGCCCTTGATTGATTTTCTAGCATATCTGGAGCCAAAATTATGGCACAAAAACCAAAAAGTAGTCAAAATTTTTACACCTACAAACTCTAAACTGGGGTGAATAACACCCATTTTGTATATGGCCATAACTCACCGCCAGAATAGGCTAGAGAGCTGTTCAAGCCCTCTGAAGACTTGTAGTTTAGACTGAAAAAAAATTTTAAGCTTGAGATCTCAGGTTTTTTGTTGATGTGTACATAATAAGAGGATGTTTATGCGTATTTGTATACATTTGGATGACGTCATCATCCCCTGGGAGTCGAACAATCGGCCGATTTTGTAGCTCAAAGTTTTTTGGATTCTAGGATAAGAGACTCTAGAGGATTTGATGGACTTTTTAGCATTTCTGGTTCGGAAGTTAAGGCAAAATATGCAGAAATTAATTAGGGGAATCCCCACTAATTCCCTAGGGAATCCTTACAAGATTTCGGGTCTTTCAGCCATAACCTTGGCAGTAGAAACGCCAGGAAGTCGATCTAGGGCTCAAAAGACTCATATTACAGCCTAGGATCGAAACGAACTTTGAGCCACAATTTCGGCTCATTGTCTGGGCGATGACGTCATAAAATAAAAACCAAAAAAAAGCAAAACATACCCCAACCCTGACGACATCCACCGAAAACCCCAAATCCAAATCTAAAAAGTTTTTTTTTTTCAGTCCAACCTACAAGACTTCACGAGTCTTTCGAGTGTTTGCATAGCTCTCTAGCATAAGCTGCTGACGAGTTATCGCTAGCCGAAGAAGCCGTTATTGGGAGACTCATGCTTTTTCTGCCATTTTTGGATTTTTGTGCAAAATGGGGTTTGTGGGCTATAATTCTGGTTCCAGACATGCTAGAAGGTCAATCATGGGCTCTAAAGACGCGGATGATCGTGTAGTTTTCAAAAAAAGTTTGAGCCAAATAAATGACTCATTGGATTGGCGCCTAAGGCCTGGCAAAGTTGGTAAAAATTTAAAAAACATGCCCTCTTTGTGACGTCACCAAGAGAAAACCCCACACCCAAATCAAACAATTTTTTTTATCGAAACTAGAAAACTTGTTGAATCCGTGGATGGTTTGAATACCTTTCTAGCTATAGCAGCTGGCGAGCTATGGCCAAAAACGTGCCGGCCACTGTGGTGGCCGGCGCGGGCGTTAAAAGGGTTAGGCGATTTTACATCAGAAATTGAAGGAAACTGCAAATGAAAATGTAGCAGCCTTATTGAGCTTATTAATAAATAAACATGGACAGAAGGGATCGTCATTTAACAAGTGTAGAGCTTATCCAAGTGGTTCCAAAAGACGTAAACAAGCAAAAGAGGCAAAAATAAGAGAGGAAGAAGTTGCCAGTCAGGTCAAGAAACCTTCAAGTGACTATTTTACAGTGGCAGTGAAGTCCAGGAGAGACATTTCTGCGGAACCTACAAGCGGACAGAAAATCGAAGAACATGTTGTGACAGACTTAGATCTACGTAACGATGAAAATAGACCTAGTTCAACCAGCAGTGCAGTAACAGAATAACGACGAGATGTACCATCGAAAAAAAAACGATAGATGAGATGGCTGACGTTATCACTGGAGGCAACGATATCAGTCTCTGGGCCCTCTGGCCAGCCTATTCAGGTAAAATGCTTGCGGTCTCTAAAAACATATTTGCGGTCAGCAAGGTGAAACCTTGAAAAAAACCTGTACCTACCAACTACTCTGCATGTTCTTCCATCTTCGTTCAGCGTGAAACCATGCTCACACGCACAGTGATAGCTTGCAAACGTGTTGATGCACACCTGAAAAAAAACAACTGAATTCGAAAGTTACAGTCAGTCGTCGCTTTCTGCCTTATACTAAAGTTTGCCAGCTTTCGTGTTATAAGCAGTGGTGTTGTTGCGACGGACAAATTGAATGAAAAATGTTACACAAATACTTGCCATAAAATTAAGGCAAAGTGAAAACGTTTTGCAAGGTAGCACGTTTTTAGAAAAATATGTTGAAAGTGAAACACTCCGGCACAAAGTCACCACGAAATCACCTGCTCGCATCCACTCGTCCGTGTCATGCATTCGTCTCGATCCTCGCAAGTGCTCAGGTCCGCCGAAGGTTGAAGTCCTTCTCGACATGATGTAACACGTAAATCTTGTAACGTAGAATTATGTTATTGAAAAATTGTTTAATCTGAAATGTCAGTGATGCAATTTACCGGCAAAGAATTTAAGAAGTTAGGTGGAACACGTACAACCGGAAATATTTACCAAAGCGCAGATTTCTAATTCCGAAATGAGTTTTTAAAACAACAGTATAAAAGCAATCAAATGCAAGTTTAAACAAAATATTATATCAATCAAAAATGTTAAAGATTGTACACAATTGCTTGTGATAGAAAAATTGAATCTTCTTATTTTTTCTAGATGCAAAACATTTCATTGGACTTGTAAGCGTTTCTTCGAGTTGAATAAAAAACAACTCAGATCCGTATCATTAATGTCTTATCAGCAAACTCGGGAGAAACCTGATGCAATAACTGACTATACCATTAGATACCGGAACTCCACGAAATGCAACATGTTTCCAAAAACTTTTAAGACCGATGCCAGAAATCCGTCAGAATGGCAATAGTTTCTTGAGCAGATATCGTTTTGTAGAATTATTCATAAATCCATTGCTACGGTTGCCTTTGACAATCAACCACTCGAGTGTTTTTTTGTGAAGAATAGGTCATGTGACATTTTTCTTATTTGCAGGCCATTTCTACAGCTCCGGTCTTTTTTTAAGACTCTACCCTGCTAAAGAAACCTGGGTGGCCCACCACCCAGGGGCTCCTTTGTTGTTGATTTTATATACTTAGAAAAGAAAAAATATTAGAAACCTGCGTTTCCGTGACTTTTCCTGTTTTCATACAAAAGTGGAATGGTGCCAGAGTTATTCTACAAAAATGTCCCTGAAAGCCTATATATAGAAACTTGAGGTACTATACCACCCAGGGTAAACTAATGTGTAACAAATTTTGTGCACCTTACTACCTTAACATTCAATGTGATTGTAAGTGCAAAACGTGTTTGGCCGTAATATGACCGCCGAAACCTTATACTGTATGTGAAGAGCCTTCCTACACCATGACTTGATATGAAGAAAAAACGCATCTAAAACGCGTATTACGTTTTCTACGCACAAACAAAAATTCCCCTCTAAAAATCCCCCTTTTGCGGGTACAGTGTATGAAATGTGTTTGCTATGTATGTTTCGCTGCGTAGATACGATTTTGTTGTAAAAGTGATTAAAAATGGAGACCGAGAAGTCAAAAATAGTTTGTTCTGGAAATAACGGATTTCGCAAGTCCCAGGAAAACGTAATTAAATTTTGGGTTGCATTACACCCATCGTTTCCCGACTCATATAGCGTTTTAAAGTTTCCTGCACAGGACATAACAACTTAACTTCTAGAACAGTGGTTCCCAAACGTTTTCTGACCGTGTACCATTTGTGGGTCCCGTGTTGTCAACACGTACCACCTTTCTCTAGGAAAAATTAATCTACCAAATA
>JGI24158J21664_10006894_pt1 | contig 15026 bp, 9 predicted proteins | sample Ectturendosymbi3_FD_21664 | JGI IMG/M metagenome (IMG submission 21664) | reverse complement strand
CAAACAATCATCTTCATATTTGTGTGATATGCACAATAACATACATATCGCACGAAGTTTGTCTGCCCAAAGTTTTCTAGCAAACTCGGCCGTACAAAAGGGTGTTCATGGTACACAACTTTAAAAACGACAAAGCTAGCAACACAAATATTAAGCAATAGCAAGCTGGCATCGCCCCTTAATTCTCTAGTTTCACAGTTGCTGTCGGAAGCCCCTTCCAAAGCAGAGTACTAACTATGACCTGCTTCGGAGTATGTTATTTGTGTTGATAATACGTTTTTCATCAAACATGAGGAAAATGTACGCGCGAAGCACCTCGACCTGAAAGGGGGAGCCCGAGGCAAGTGCCTCGCTCGCCTCCCGTTAAACACACCACTGGATGAGACATAATAAGATCCAGGCCCGCATCCTGAGGGGGGCAATCGGGCAATTGCCCCCCCCCAAAATTATTTTCACAAACGTATGTATTTGTTAGGTGCAGCAACAAGTTACATCATTTTGCCATCCGCGAAAATATCTGTTGGTTGCGGACCTGATGAGATCAAATTAGTTTGATACTGTTCGCGGAAGAAAACAGTGTCCGAGCATGAGTACACTTCATTACGGGAGGATGCTGAGGTTCAAGGCATTGGCGAGGAGTTGAACCTAATCAGCGTTGTGCAGCTTAAACGAAACGTAAGCTAAACGTGGGAGCACAAAACATCAGTTCTGTACGTGAGAGGTGTTTGGACACGCAGCGTGCATCTAGTGGCCCAGACTCCTGACAGGGATTTCCTAGGGAGGTAATAAGTATTACCTTAATGCTTGTTAATAAAAACGCACTCGACGTAAGTGACGGCAAGCTTTATTTGATGTCGTTTCAGAAAGCTTATAAGTGGAGATAACTACAGGCCACAAAAGGATCGCTTAACAAGTTCTGTAGATTACCTCTGCACGTTCTCTGGTCATAGTTGATTTGAAAACCATCAGGACAAGAACAAACGTAGGATCCCTCCGTGTTGTTGCAAACGTGTTGACAGCCATGGTAACGTTCGCACTCATTAATGTCCTGCGTTGCATCAGCCATCAGTCAATGCTCTCACCGTTTGTCGATTCAATCGCAGACGTCACCATACTTCCCGGAGCAGCCGTTAAATCTTATATGAGAAACTGTTAAACTGGGCTCATATCAGGCCCGTAGCCACGGGGGAGCATTTGGTGACAGTGCCAGAGTGCCCCCCTAATTTTTTTGTTGTGTCCGGAAAAATTTGTTTTAAACATATAACAAAAACAAAAGAAATCTTACCCCCATAAAAATGTATTTTGCCTCCCAAACATTTAAACCTACTGTAGCTACGGGCCTGGATCATACGCGGCATGTTATCGGCAGAGAAAACAATCTACAAAAGTAAGCTGAATTATTTCAGATGACGTACTCTGCAACACGAAGCGTGTTTGGGTGCCACAAAATAAATACGGCTGTCCTGATCGAAGTTCCGTTGGTCATTTGCATATTGCCAACTAGTGTGTTTGAATCTCCAAAAGGAAAGTAGCGAAGCAGCATGAAAGATTTCGTGTTACGGTGAATAGTGAGCAGCAGTATACAATTTTGTGGGTTACGCCATCAGCAGTGACTATTTCATGCCAAATATAAACTGTTAGAAAACTTGCAACAGACAAAAGTAATGTCATCTGTTAAAAAAACGGTCCTGGACCGTTTACCAGGATGGATAGATCTTGCGAACTAAATTCTATAGCATTACTTTTTCCTCGAAACGTACAACAACTCAACAAATGTTGCTACCAGAAAAATTTTGGAAGCCTTGACACGTAAAATAGTAATTCTATATATTTTTATTACCAAGCATTTTTTCCCCTCGTCAAGTGAAGTGTAACCTTCAGGACAAGAGCAATGAAACGATCCGTCGTAGTTTATACACTTCTCCATACATCCACCATTGTCTTCTGTGCACTCATCAATGTCGTTGCAGTAACGTCTGGAAGTAGGTGTTGTGTTAAGCAAGTTGTTCTAGGAATGCACCTTGCCGAAGGAAAAATTGCGCCTAAGTTCGGCAAGTGGTGCAGGGATGGAACCGTTTGCAAAATAAAAATATGTTTTCATACACAACTTAGTTTACATTTGTGAAAAATTTTGAAAAACTTTGTGTAACGGTTTTTATAAAGTGGATCTCGTTTTTGTTTGAAGTGGAACCCACTTGCGCATTGCCAAAGGAATCTTCACACATTTGGTTTGGGGTTGCCATTCCACTTTTTTCCAGATTCTGTATTCCTTCGCATTTAACCGTACGCACAAGTTTAAACTAGTGCATTGTACTAATTTTTTTTGCTACTTCGTTGCAGAAATATTACGTCAACTTTATTATCAAATGCCAATTGCCCAACTAAAGTGCCCGGAAATGTGTTATACTGTGAATAGGGACTGAATATGAAACTTGCGAAAAGGTAAATATCAGTGATTTGAATGAAATCATGTTAGATGTTTCGACAAAAGTTGTTTTTATCTTCATCAAATTTCAACGAATGAAGCGCGGAACGCTTAACCACAAAATAATAAAAAACATAAAAATTCGTTTCTTGCAAAAAAATTGGAGTTTCGCAGTTGTATTTTGTTTTTTGGGTATTTAATTAAAAGAAGCGAATGAGGTTCAGCAGCCCCACCTTCCTATTGTATAGTTAGTGGTTTAACTTTGTTCCTCAGGTGAACCGAGGAAGAAAATTGTTTAGCTCAATTCTGCATCGGTAACTGAAAGAGTTTTTGGTTGCTTTGGAAATGAACGTTGCTAATCACACAAACACTTAAATTGTACGCTGGTCATAACTGTTCACTGAGTAAAAACTCCCTTGCCTAAACAAAACGTCAAGCGTGTATCCTTCTTTGCATGTACAGGTGTAGCTTCCGGGGCTGTTGGTACATCCATGCTCACATCCTGTTGCTTGACTTTCGCATTCGTTGATGTCTAAACACCAGGTAAATTAATAGATTATAGTCTTTTATGGTTTACTAATCAGTAATTACAACAAGCTTTTTCTCAACCAGTGGATCAACTAAAACTTACTTCAAACGGCTAGTGGATATGTATTTACACCAGTTTTGATTTAACGACATGTTTTTCGTTACGTTTGTTCACCCGATCGTTAGTTATAAGTTATAAGAAAAGCGATCCTGGATCATGCAAAAAATCAATAAAACATCAATGTATGCTTTTCGAAATACAACTTATGTATGAAAATCTGCTATGCAACTGAATAGCAGAAATAATGCCATTGTGCATATTTCCTAAGACAGTGGTGTACGCAAAAAATTTTCATGTTTTTTTTTATTCAGTAACATATGGTGTCATTTGTATTTGGTGTGCGTTGTTTGTGACGTCATAATTCGACGTCATATTCATGTTTTCCAAACCAACGTTTTGGCGAAGTTTGCGCTGATCAGCCATAGCAGACAAAATAAAGACAATTGTTTTGGAAAAAGTAAACTATCGCGGAACATAATCTTAAACATACGTAGTGCGGTAGTGCGCGAAAGGTCTGCAAAAAGTGTTGAGATGCAGACGATAATCCAGATTCCCACCAAAACCTAATTATTACTTTTTGGTCCATTTACAATGTTCCTTGAAATTTGCATGTAAATTCATTCCGTGGTATTTGCATTAAGACGACAAATTAACAAGCAAAAAGTATGCGAAAACAATTGATCTCCTTTGCGCAGGTAATAAAGTCTTTGTAAAATATAGAGCTCAAGGGGGGAGGGGGTTGATCCCAACCCTCCTCCTTGAGTATGCCCTTGTCCTAAGGTTTGTTATCATCCAAATTCAAATATACCAGCCCGGTGACATACGACCACACAAATTTACTATTTATATATTGACGGCTGTTCAAGGATCCATGTTTTGCATTTTTTAGTACGGACTGCTTTTGAAATGAGCCATCCATCACGAACTACCGGCAAAACTAATATAGACAGTAGTAAATGCGTCACATGTGCATCATGACATCTATATTCTCATACCAACACATGCTGCAACATTTGGAAGATCAACGATAAACCCAACTCGGCAAGAGCATGAATAACTTCCTGGCGTGTTGGTGCACTGCTGGTCGCACGGGGATGACGAGCATTCATCAATATCTGAAAAATTCAGCAATGACCGTTACACTGTGCCACTGAAAGTAGTCACTGCTAAATGCTCCTCTTTCCATTTGCGTCGTCACACTTTGCTTCATTTAAAGAATGAGCTTCATTTAAAGAATTTATGTTTATCGTTGCTCAAACAGCAGCGACACAGCCAGCCCAAAAATTTGGGGGGTCACAAAATTGGGGGCGGGCCAAAATGTTTGATTTTAGGCGAATAACATTATTTTGTTTGGAAAAACGCCTCTCAAAGTACAAAATGACTATGTTTTCTAAAAATTTGGGGAGGCATGGCCCCTCTGGCCCCCTCTGGCTACGCCTATGTCAAACAGCGTAGATATTTTGTGCTGCTGATGAAGAGAAACGTTTGGGAAGATTACTTGGAAATGGTCTCAATTTTACGATTGGCAAGTAGTTACCTAAATCATCATCATGATGTATACAAAAAACTTAGAAAAAACTATTTCAAAATATTGTATGCTTGGTATGTATTCCGGATCGTACGCGGGCAATAACAGGAGCCATAATGCATTAAAGTGCCAGTCACTGCGCGTGACCGGAACTCATTTGACTGCTGGCAAGCTTCTCGCACTCTTCCTCAACTCACCAGTTTCACATTTCATCCCTTCGAATCCTTCATTGCACTCACAAAAGTAGCCTTCACTGGCCGGCATTGTTTTGCATCTTCCATGAGACGAGCATCCTTTTGCCCGACAATCGCTGACAACTGGAAAATCGCTCCTTTTGTAGTAATTTGTTGTAAATAATTGCTTGCGCGTTGCGGCGATCGCATAAAAACATTTAAGTTTGCCGTTTTGATCGCGATAGAAAAACAATGACACCGCGAGTAACAACACCTGTCAAACATGTTCCATAAACAAGCTGTAAGCAAATCACTTTCACAACTAGGAGTTTTTAATGATGTTGACTTAACTTTAAAACTGAAGACTATTCGTTTCTAAATATAAAAGCGCTATACACGTTTACTATCATTTGTGATGAGTACTGGCAAAAACAACCCTTTAAGTCCCGCGTAGGGCACTACAGTGGCTTAGAGATTTCTAGCCATAACTCGCCAGCTGATTGAGCCAGAAAGCTGTTCAAACCTCAACAGATTCAGCAAGTCTTCTAGTTCAGATTTTAAAAAATGTTTTCGTTTTGACTTCGAGGTTTTCTGGAGTGACGTCACAATGAGGGCATTTAAATGACGTAACAAAGTGGAGAATTGGCGGGCTTAGTACCCAAAAGAAAATCCTGGATCTGCCCCTGGCATGACCCTCCGGGAATCGAACGCAGCTTTTAGCGGCGCGTGTTCACCGCACTGTACCTTTCGGCTGGTTATTTGTTGGGTGGCGTAAAAATCAGATTATTTGCGTAGCTGCTCAAGCAAACGATGCGAGAACAGTGTCCAGCAGCACTGACAACAAATTTGCAAGTCTTTGCAAAAGCAGCAGCAATGGTTTTGATCAAAAGTTTGCGAGAATTTTTTTTGACACGAGCGAAAAGCCCTTGAGAGGAAAAAAGTGCTGGTGCGAGACCTAGTATGGGCCCCCTTATAAATTATAAATCATAACTGATTAAGAGGTTCTTTGTTTTTTCAACACTATGACAAGAAAATGATATGCGTTTTTCTTATTATTTTACATTATCTCCTAGCTGCTCTATCAATGTTATTAGTTAATTTCAAAATATCTCAGGCTGGTCTCAAAGAATGCGTATAACACATTTGCTTTAACAACAATACATTAAATTCAGCATTAATAGCAGGCTATAGAATTTCTCACTAGAAAAGCATATTTTGTAATTCTGTAACCCTGAAACAGAAATAGAAGGACAAGAATTTAGTTACTTTGGCATGGATTCTACCAGTTTCAGGTAGTTTTTTTGATTTGTTGTCCCGATACCGTACTTGAATAATGGCCTTAATGTTACCGAGAATTTGTTATTGATCACAAATTCTCACTGGGGTTAAAGATCTGGCGAGTGGCGATATTCCATGCCAATCTAACACATTTAATTTACGTTTCCTGAAAATCGCCTTCATTTTTTTGGACGAGACACGGAAAGATCCCAGTACTTAGTACATTGGTATAACAACGAAACAGCAGCAGTTGAGATATTCCCAAACGCACAAAAAAAGAAATGGTGGTACATTGTATAATGACTGAAACAACTTTGCTCAATTAATTTGCACAAGACTGTATAAACAAAGCTATAACAATAAAAACTTTGTGCATAATTGCCCATTTTCAATTTTGAAGTTTGAGGTTCATATGCCCCCTAGACTCTTATGGGCCCTGGTGCGGCGCACCTGCTGCACCCCTCTCTCGTGGGGCCTGAGCCACGAGCGCCATCACAAATCAAATTCCATTTGAACACTGGTGGCACTCTTTCAAAAATTTGTAGCGTCATTTAGACCCCTTGATTCCAATTGTTGCATACCTTGCTCGCAGTGAATTCCGGAATATAACTCATCGCAATGACACTGGTAACCATTCACTTGGTCACTGCAGCTTCCGTGATCACCACATGGATTGCTCAAGCATTCGTTCATGTCTGACAATAGTTAAGGGCATATTCGTACATTTTGTAAAACGCAGACAACTGCTTGGCAGCTGCACGGAGCAAGAATGCATAATAAGATTACTTTTGTAAAGCATCTGAACTCATTGACCTACTACATCTCGGACTTCGACAACTTAGGATCCAGGTACAGGTATTAGTAAACAGCAAAATCATCTACAAACGGAACGTCAGACATGTACTCACTTGCTTCGCAGTTGCGACCAGTGAAACCAGGACTGCACTCACACACATAATCAACACCGTTGTCCACACAACGGCGTGTTCCTTCTTCGCTGCAAGAACTTAACGCGCAGCGATCAAGAGCTGTCAGTCATAAACAAAACCACAACGATTGATAAAAGCTGCTTTCCAGCAACAAGATATTCCAGGATACCCGAATTTCAAATCGCGTAACTTGCGACAAGTTCACCTCTGGCATTTGTTCAAATTACTTTTGCTTTGAAAATTAAGCTGAACTGTAGACTTGAAACAAATGCATTTGGGAGAAAATGCATTGACGTCCACGCGTCCCAATGCTTAGTGACAATAAGCAACTTTCATTAGCATTTAAGCTGATTTTTAAAACAAAAAAATACAAGTGTGCTGAGTAAAGCGGCAAGAAAGCTTACAAGAAAGCATTTGGTGATCACCGTAAATCAACAGCGCAACTAAAAAACGCATTTTAGAAGTGTTATGAGAGTCACGGCTTGCTGTGGGCATAGCAACAGTTGTCAAAGGTTTCCACTATTAATCTGTAAAAAATTTGAAACTGAAATGATTTAATTGTGGCTTCAAATATGTTTCATTTCAAACATCAATCAACTTTTTTTCAAAACGTTTAGTTTTCGTCAACGCTGCTGTGGCAGTGGGTTTCTGCCGAACGACATGGAGACAATGTTTTAGTAAAAAGCGTTTTTCAAAAGAAAGCATTAAGAAAAATTTTCCACAAAAATATTTACAATGTCACATGTGGTGAAAAACGGAACGTAATTAATAGAACAAAAAGGCTTCGCTTAACCTTCGATAAAGCAAAAGAACTTGCATCAGATGAGTTTGAGCTTTAAAATAAAAACAAAAACATCATAACCCTTGCCTGTTTCGCAACGGCTGCCTGTGAACCCTTCTTTACATTCGCAGCGAAACGCGGCAGTCAAGTCATGGCAAGAAGCGGTGCCTCTGTCTTCGCAAGGGTTTGATGCGCAGTCGTCGATGTCTGTAACGTACGCAATGAATTGTCAGCAATAAGTCTCCGCAAGGGCGACGCCATCGAATCAAATCGTAAAATGTTTAACTAGGAAATCAATTTCGCGTCATATGCACATCTTCAGTCCTGTAAATTGCAAGCAAAAGCTTACGCATGAACAGCTGAAACACGAAACGCTAAAGCAAGACTTAGTGAAACCACACGAACTGAAATTTCAATCTAATTCTATGACCATAATGCTGCTATCGCCGAAGCCAAAAGGGGAACTGACGCCAATTGTTATTATCGTACGGCTAGCTTCAAGCAGCCGCGGCGACGAGTCAAATAAACGTTTTTTCGGCGCATGTGATTTGCTCAGCTAAGAACCACTGAAAACCGCTAATGGGTTNCAAATTACGTAGCCTTTCTTCTATTTTCAGCNAGGAATTGTCAATTGCAAAGTTAGCGATGAGTGTTAAAATGTCCGGTAAGCTTTAAAATAATCGTTCCAACGTAAAAATGCGCACTTATTGGAAGTCGCTTGCAGTCGTGATAACAAAAGGTTACACAAAATGGGTTGTTTGGAAAATCAAAGTTCGGTAGTTCTGCTAAAAATTATAGATACGTGAAACAGAAAGTAAGCGTTAACATTTCTTGCATTATGCTTGTATTTTTGCCAGACTATGCTAATGCAAGATAAGTCTGTTATTTAGCCAATTTCTAACTAGCCATCCAAAAGTTGCAACGGGTTACACAAACAGCTTCTCACAAACTGAAATTGCTAAAAGTATAGGAGGTGATTAAAACACCAGAGTTTATCAGTAGTGTGAAGGGTGTAAAACGAAAGAGCAGGTCGCTGGTTTTGCCAAGATGTAAATTCAAGTAAACATCTTACTTATTTCGCATCTTTTCCCAGAAAATCCATGTCGGCAAATGCAAGCGAAAGAGCCAAACTTGTCTTCGCATCCAACACTGTTCGCAGCATTGCAGGGGTTTGGCTGGCAATTGTCTGGATCTGAAATAAATAAACCATGACGCTTTACGACTTCGACTTGAAAAAAAAGGAAAAGCTGGTGTAAGATAAGAAAACAAACGTTTGTTACAATTGCAATTGAGTACAGAAACACTTTTAACCAACCGTCCAAGCATCTTCTGAGCCTATCTTTGTTTACATTTGCCGACTGACGCTTCCTTCTTCTGGGAACACTTAAAATCTTCTTGCACTCTGAAAACAGCGTTAAGAATAAAAATACATTGGATTTTGTGCACTTGTTCATTGTTCTACCATTTTCTTGACACCATATAAACACATGTCCCAAATATATTGTTTGTAACTTGGCGCAAGTGCAAAGATGAACAGTGAAAAGATTCAGCTGAGCCCTCAGCAACATCGTACAATTTCTATTCAACACAAGTGTTTTCCTGTGAAACCATAAATATCGTTTATTTAAAACATTAACATATTATCTGAAAGCAGTGCAAACCGACCAGTACTGCTGACAAAGGCTTAATATTAAATAAATCACGATTCCAACAATAATCGCAAATTTTTCCCAAGATGCTTTACCTTGGTCAGGAAAAGCAGATTTCTTGAGAAACAGAGTTCTTGCGCGCTTATTGACACACTTGTTCAAACCTGTTACTGACTTGCTTTCACGTTTTAGATTCAAGTACCACAATAAAATCCCGATTTTTCTGCGTTTTTTTTCGTTTGTAATGTCTTAAAACTTAAAATAACATACATTTATACAGCTTGTATCAACCAAAAACGCATTCGGTTAACCTTCGTGCACTGAAAGCACGCTCAGTACCGAGGAATTAAACTCACTGCATTCAGACAGTTTGATTAAAAGACAATGCATAAAAAGTGCAAACTACATAAACACGTGCACTAACCTGTATATTTGTACCACAAGTTTAGCTGTAAGAAAAACATAAAAACAATACAGGTATAGACGTTTTGCAGAAAATATCCTGAAAAAACATGTCACCGCATTTTTATAACGCAAGAAAGTTTATTAAACGGTTTAAGATCTCAAATAAATTACTGTCTGTAAAAAACAATGATTTTCATTTTTAAGATTGAATCAGTTCATTACATTCTGGTGATAGTTGCACTAATTATTCTGAGAACCCTAGACTCTATCAGATCTAAAATGAAAACAGGAGATTCACAGTCAAGGCAAGTTAATTATGAGAGTGATTTCTCATCTCAGAATCACGTTTGCCAACGTTTTGGACCAACAGAGTTACACCCAAGATAAGCAAAGATTCGAGGAAAAACTTACTGCAATCGCTTTGTTGTCTGAGATTTCGTAAGCTTCCTCATAGCTGCATACTTCTTCAACACACTCACGCTCTCGATCTCCTTTCTTTATTTCTTCGAAAATGAAACCTCGGTTGCTTCGGGCAACTCTTCGCAAGAATGTTTTCGCTTCGGTTTCATCGATGAAAACTGCGAGTGACGAAGAATGTAAAAACACACAGATGTGTGACGTTCATATATAGCTAATCACAAATTTTGTTTTATTTAAACTTCACAAGTGATCACACAAAAGGTGCTGTGATTTACGCAAATGAGACTTACTTGAATTGATACAGCTGAATGATGCAAAGGTTATAAATATAATTAATGTGCAATACATTTTCCAGCCCTAAAAAATAAGGAAATACAAACGCGAAAGTGAGCGTAGGAGTTCTATTTAACGTTTTACACGAGATGTGAAACTCCGAAAGCTGACTTGATGGGATCACCTGATGCCTGAACAAGCTACAGCGCTGAAAACAAGAAAATCGTCTCGAATGAGACTCCACCTTAACACCTCTGTAATGCTGGGGGCGTATTCTACCATCTTAAGTTATTAAGCCAAGCAATGGATGAGGGACTATCAGGAGTGCAAATTTTTTTCGTAACTCGGATTTCGTTCACCATCTGATCTTGCTTGAGTTACAAGGGTTGAGACGGATTTAGGCGCACTTGCTTTTAAATGCCTTAGAAGCCTCGCATGATATATTATCAGTCTATTACCATTTTCAGTATAAGGGGGTAAATGTGCAGCGAGTCACCACCTTTTCCTAGCGGTTGTTACGCACCTGGTTAAAATACATCACTATATACTGTTGCTTATACGGATACTGATCGTATGTTTAGTGTTCTGAATAAAATTTTTAGGACATATCAGAAACTTCTGCGTATTGAAGAAGTTTACGTAACCATTCTTTCTGTTGTTTGTATCCTTATATGCATTACCCCCTAGCCTGCGAAGCATTAAGGATATAGAACACTCGCTGTAAACGTGTATGTTTCGACGCTTTTTAACTTACACTTGTGCATTTTATAGTTTTTAGGTAGGAATTTTCCTTCCTGCAACTTATTTCGCTAGCGACTGAAGTCGTGACAAATTCCACGGGATTTGATCAAAAACTGAAAAAGTTGCTGAACTACTATATGTACGAGAAAGGGAGTATGATGTCGTATCGTAACTTCTTCAACAATTCTGCTGTAGATTTCTGACAGTCTGAAAACACTGTGTGTTGATCAGAGCAATTCTGCAATATCGTCCTGCCTCGTCAGTAAACAAAAGTAAGTTAACTGAAGGGAAAAATTCTCAAAATTTGCGTCTCCTAACCTTTCCAATCAAACCGATTTCGCCTCACATATCGTAAATTTATGTGATAACAAGCTTCATACCATTCTGCTTTCCATTGCGAACTCTGTCTACACTCCACTACACAAAAGGCGCGTTATGCAACGTTGAAGACTTTGCACCAGCTGTAGTAAAACTGTTTAGCCTCATAGCCTCCCTAGTTGTTTCTGTTGATAAACTGTTTATTTTCCTAAAGTACAAACTTGGTCTTGCAACCAACCAGCTTTACACCTGATCTGCGATCACTCCGATATCAGCGTCCTTGTGAAGCATAGAGCACGAGGTCTGAATTTGTAACATGCACAACATGAATGCAAGCTTAATTCTTCAGCTCTTTTCTGGAAAAACGCAAGATGCTATTTGCACATTTGACCACCATCAAAGATAAGACATGGTGAAGTCAATAGTGCATGGCTCTTGCCTTTGACTTTCTGGTGTTGAAAATAACTTATAGATGGGGTCATCTAACCTTCTACGCGTCCAACAAAAGCACAAACAAGATAAAGATTATTGCTAAACAGAAGTTCATTCTGGACCTCTCTGCTTCAGACACCACTTTCTCATTGTTTGTAATAGAAGCTGTCAGCGGAGAAGCAGGCAACGCATTGTAAAATAACGTAATGACGATTGCCTAATCAAATTAAGCGGCGGTCGTAGGACCGCAGTAGCCAGTCTCACTATTTGTTAGACATAGTTTGGAATGAAGCGGTAAACTTGTTTTCTCTCGCGAGCTTTTTCTGACTCACAGGCCGTACAGCACTTCAGAGAATTCTTAGACAAACCCGCGACCCGTGACGGAAGTAGAAAGACCGTCGCGCATCACAGCATCTGACCCACATTCTGTTTGCCCCAAAAGTCGCAATGATCAAGCCCAGGTCGAATCTAAATAACAAGTTTGTACTCAAGCAGATAATGTGGTGTTGTTTCGACACTTGCTGACGTACCGAATTGCTGACATCACAGTTTGTTTAAAAATTTTGAGGTTGAATGCTGTACATAGTTTGACAGCATCAAAATAAACTCAGCTGCAAAGACTTTATTGTACCTCTAGGTTTGCTGTGTAAGCTTTCGAGGAACAGCCGAGAAGAGTCTATTTTTTTTCCGATGATTCAAACTTGCACATATCTGTATTCAAGTAACTTGTATCCACAAAAGGTGACAAACAACAATCTGCAGATTTTTATACCTGTATAAGAAATCGATTTCACGGAGCACTACGCATCCTCAGTTCTACAACCTTATTCAAATAATAATCTGAGTAGTTCTGGGTTGAGGCTCGTAATTATAAAACGCAAATTGTGAAAACCTTGCGCGGAACCCAAGTTTTCTGCTGCATTTGATTTCTTGCTACATCAAGTTGTCATGCTGTTCTTGGTTAAAAGTCCAAACTTCTGCCCGCTCTGGAGTAGTTTCAATTTCATTTCCGCGCGATATGTTTTTTCTCCAAATTCATGGAGGAAAAACAATTTTTTCTATTCGTTACAGGCTATAATTTCACACTTTGCATATCCCGTTTTTCACTATTAATCGCTTCACAGAATTGCTCCCATGTTTTTTTTCATATCCTGCGGATAAAGACCATAAACGTGTAGGTAACAAATTTTCCAGTGCTTTCTAATCGGGATGTTCCTGCGTTATGTAGGTTACGTTTTGTGGGTCCATCAGCCAACGGAAATGCTCCATCCTCTGTTGAACCTTGACGAAGAACCCGTCTCTAACTCGATTAAGATTTTCAAGTGCCTTATGTAATGTAATGTATTTGTGCCCGCAGACACAATAGAACCATAGGACAAACACACATTTTCTGCACAACGCAGGTTGATAAAAACATAGAAAACAGAACGTTTCACAACGGCATTGGAGGTTGAATCACAGGGTTACAGACACTTAACAGAACGTTTGGCAACGGTGTTGGAAGCAGAACCTTAGGTCGCATGAGAGGCAAACTTGAAAGTTGGGTGAGCTGAAAGACATGGAAACGTAAAAATTTATTCGGCAACAGAAACTCGAGTACCAAGATTATTTTGCACTTCTTGTTGTCCTTTCAGGAGTGCACACGCACGCGGAAAGCATCGACGGGCGTATAGGAAGCCGGGGATGGACTTCATAAGCGTTTTGCCTTGATAAAACTTCATTGCCCTGATTTCACTTACGCTAGTGTTTAGCTTTAATTTTCATAACCGCACACTCCTAGTTTAGCTCCCTATACGCCCCAAGAACCTTTAAATTACGTTGCATTTTCTTAGAAAATTTCAATTTACATGTAAGTAATACCGACAGTTCTTCATTTTGATTTTTTCTTCTCCCTCCCAGGCATGTCGTCCACTGCTGCAGGTGTACGTTGAGAGGCACCATTGTGGTCAAGTTGCTGCGGTTTGACTAGTTTTGATTGCTTGCTCTAATGCAGGGGTAGCCAAACTACGGCCCGCAGGCCGCATCCGGCCCGCCGACCAGTTTGATCCGGCCCGCCAAGTACCTTGCGCACTTTTTCAAACACCAGTTTCCGACTGTGGACAGCAGTGCAACAACATTGGCTGCTGCCTGTCACGTAAATCGCACTGTATCTGGCCCTCCTGTGGCCAGGCAGTCGCGAATTCGGTCCTCGGTTCATAAAGTTTGGCCACCCCTGCTTTAGTGCTTATGGAAAGGTCTAACTTAATGAACGTTGTTTGGATGCAGCGTCTGAATTGTATAACTTTCGTTCTAACAACTTTCCTCGAAGCGATTTTGATTGCTCGGCGCTTACAGTATGCGTGTCTTATTCCTTTTTGTTCTTTAAACCAAGCGACCATCCATTAGCACTTTTGAGATATTATATTGCATGGTTTATTGGAATAAAGTGTTGATCTCTTCGCTGAAAAACACTGCTTCCATCAATCGACATTTGCTTTCTGCTCATGATAAATTAATCAACAGCTAAAGCATGTAACACATTTCACGTGAGTTTATAATTTCATGTACAATGCTTGCCTGTAAGAAAATAGAAACGATCTGTAAGACTGACTAGCAACAGAGAACGAATACGAGTAAAAAGAGAAATTGTTAACTGCTAACGACTTAGCAAGCTCACCACAGTCCAAGCAAAACAGAGGTCGCGCGAAAATAAAACTGCACAGAAGTTAATATTTATAAAAACACAAGCTTCACAAAACATAACTCTATGCTTTTCTCAGCTAGGCATTCTCTCATTATTCTTAACTCTCCTTAGTTAAGTATGATACGGCGTGGAATTGCAGTCTATATGGTAGAATTCGTTTACAAGAATCATATTAAATAGATAGCAAGACCAGTCTCAAGCAGTGGCGTACGCAGAAAATTTTCATGGGTGGGTTTCAAAGCGCCAAAATTTTTCTTTGCGCTAAAATCGAAAGTATGATAAGAAAAAATATAAAACAAGCAGCAATACAACACGTAAACGAAGCAGTTATAAACACATATTTAAACGCCTGTTGGATGTCTCACTTAACCTGTTAATAATCTGTTCCGGGGAAGGAGTGTA
>JGI24158J21664_10006892_pt1 | contig 15027 bp, 6 predicted proteins | sample Ectturendosymbi3_FD_21664 | JGI IMG/M metagenome (IMG submission 21664) | reverse complement strand
GGGGGGGGGGGGATTTGGTGGGCTTAGTCCCTCAAATTGAAATATGAGACACTATAAATCATTGGAGTTTTTATCAAATTTTCAATATCAAGCCCCCTCCGGCACCAAAGCAAAGCCCCCCTAGTGAAGACTTCCTGGCGACGGTTCTGTATTAAATCCCACATAAGGCTTGAAAGTGGAAGACCGAGACCCACGCACACAAAACTGACAGTTATGTGGCTTCTGAAAATTTTCCAAACCTATGAAATTTAACAGAATTGCAATTGAAAAATGAGGTTAGCGAAGAAACACCAGTTTTCTATGCATAAATTTTAGTGACATAAAGAGTTCGATCTAAATCTACGAACATCTGATGAATTTTGCATAAACTTCTTTGGTGCGAAACAAACAAAATTCTGCGCTTCGTCAATGCACTGCTCGCCTGCTTGAAAACACGATACTATCACAAATGTTATCTGCCACTCTACCAACAGCTTCACGTTTTTTTGACTCGTACAGGCATTTTGCACAAGTCTATTATACGCCACTGAAGAAACCCATCCACTTGGTGGTGTTTCAATGTCACGGGCATTTGAGCGTGACAACTGACCCTGTTTTGGCTTTACATTCGCCGAACAAATGGCAAAAGCAAACCGACTTCGACACGTAGCTTTTCGCATTGACTTGCGCAGCTACGTTACCAAGCTCTTTATAGTATAGGCTGCTTGACATTAGTTGTCCTAAAAATGGTTATTACCACGTTGATAACAGGTAACAAAGTCCGAGACGTTGGGTTTTCTTGGAGGAAACGAGCAAAACAAGACGAAACCATTCCGTTAATGGCGGAAAGAACCAACACGCTGACGCCATCGTCTTCTGATGGGGAGACATCTAACAGTTTAGGTTTTGGCAGGATCGCGTCATCAAATGAAAGGGTGTATGACGATGAATTCTGCGAATACGATGAGACAAGAACCAACAAGTACACGGAACATGCTTTTTGACTGATATCGCAGACTGACGTTGGAAGCTGCGTGTGATATGTTATCCGCTTCTGTGCGATAAAAGATTTGCACACTGGACAATACCGCGTAACCTCTTGCACTTTGTGAATTGCTTTTACCTTCCTATCCGTTTAATTGCTGTAACAGTTCTTGCCATGTGTACATAACATCTCAAATATCAAGTGTATGAAATTATGGGAGTGGTTAGGAGCCCCACTATTTTCCAAGGGGCTATAGATAGTACTGACTCTCCACTTTTTCATTATTAAATAAATCATCTTCAAATTAATCTTCAAGCTTTATTGTCATCTCGTTGTACCTTACGTACGTCTAGTACAAAAAATCTCTCGTTTTACGTAGTTCCAAACGGTACCGCAGGTTTGCTTCAGAGAACAGTAGTGTATTTAAGGGGAGGCGAACGAGGCATTTGCCTCGGGCCCCCCCTTGAGGTGAAATTTTCCTTGTTTTTGGTGAAAAACGTATTGTAATGTGCTACAAAGCAGATCATAAGTGAGTATTCTACTTGCAAAGGGCCCCCCTACAGGAACTGTAATGTGCAGGTACTTTTCTTTCAAAGGTGATTCCAAAAACAACTGCAATTTGTAGTTAAGTATTCTGCTTTCAAAGGGCCTCCAACAGCAATTGTAGTGTAAGAACCTTGCTTTCACAGGGGCTCCCAACAACAATTGTAATGTTTTAGTACCTTGCTTTCAAGGAGGCCCCCCAACAGCAACTAATGTAAAATTCCTTGCTTTCAAAGAGGCCCCCAACAGCAATTGTAATGTGCAACTACCTTGCTTTCACAGGGGCCCCCCAACAGCAATTGTAATGTGCAAGTACCTTGCTTTCACAGGGGCCCCAAACAGCAACTGTAATGTAAAATTCCTTGCTTTCAAAGAGGCTGCCAACAGCAGTTGTAATGTGTAAGTACCTTGCTTCCAAAGGGCCCCCAACAGCAACTTTAATGTGTATGTACCTTGCTTTCAAAGAGGCCACCAACAGAAACTAATATGCAAGTAAGATGCTTTCAAAAGGGCCCAAACAGCAACTTTAATGTAATTTTGTATTATTGCTATTGTGCTGCAAAGACTGCCAATAAGCAAGGCCACATTCACACTTTTTGATGAGGTAGCAGAAATGGCATTTTGAGTACTCATTTTTTCTACATATATTTCAGGTGGTTTGAATTTAGCACAGATTATTTGAAGCTTGACTAATACATGGTTGGTAGACTAGCTAGATGATGTTAAAGATTTTTTGCCAGCTCTAAGCCAGTACGGTATAACTCGAACCGTTTTTTCCTAGCAGATTTAATCAATTGTGTAGGCTACTGCTAGAAATGTTTGCGGTGAGGTGCATGAGGAATTATTTCGTACTTTTGGACATTTTTCAAACAACTAGCGTCAATGCAAGATGAGGGCAACCTTGACTTATCCAGCCTCAAAGCTTTCCAAAACAAGTCTCACGTTGAATGCTTTCGTATGCTATGTTCTTGTAATGAAGATGAAACTTAACACAAATTTAGCGTTTTAAATCTCCTTGGTTGTTGGTTATGGTTTCATGGATTCCCATAAGGACACGAATGTGAAGTGAACAAATTCAGGATACCAACTACCAAGCATTTTTTCAAAGGGGGAAGTATGAAACGTTCAAAGGGGTAAACCTTATAGTTTATTGATAGTGAATGCAGGGAAATGGGGCACGAAAATAATAAAGTGGGGATTTTGCCAACTTGCTATTGTGTAACGTTTGTGTTGCCAGCCTCCTCTTCCCAACTTTCAGTGTTTTCAAAGTTGTTTCTTAGTCTCAGGAACGTACCCTTCAGTAGCCATATCATGGGCTTGATCAAATGTGCTTATCATGGTTGGCCGAGTATGATGGCATCATTAGAGGGGCCCCCTTTTTAGTCTTGCCTCGGGCCCCCAACGTTACGTTAAACCCACCACTGTCAGAGAACCATATATATCTTTCGGTGCTAGCGGTGCAGACAACATATGCAGGTTCCTACGCAATTTTGAATATAAATTGAGATTTATGACAAGACGATCAACGTAATTCTCTCTTATCAGAATGCATGTCAAATATCAAGTTTGGAACGTTACCAGGCCCGTAACCAGGGGGGGCTTCGCCCCTCCTAGAAAAATATGTTGGTCATAATTTGAAAGTGTGCCACTCTCAGAAAACTCTTCGCCGCGGGCCTGAACGTTACTGCCTAACTTTTTTCCATACTTCGTAGGAAACCTACATATGAAGAATCATATTTCTTGTTGCAACTCTAACGATTTTTATTTCAGTATGAAGCATAATATATAGAACAGCATAACGAAACGAATAAACAATACTAACGAATTCAGAAGCGTGGAAGTTCTTGTTCGGTGTGGTTTGTTCAACAAATTGATGGGACGAAGTCGACACCATAAACGCCAATTAAATTAATTAGAAACGAAAGCGAACAGCAAAAATGCAACTGACGCAAAGCAAACACGACTACATAACGATTAATACATATGGTAGGGAAGCCGGCAACCTGCAAATTTCATAGCAAGGATGTGCGGTGGACGTTAACCGATTTAAAAAGTCGACGCGCCTCGATTCTTACACCGAGATATTTGATCGCTGGTGGTTGATTATATTCCATTTCGCGCACTACTACCAAATTACAGATCATCAGATAATCGCAACGTAATAAGACTTCTACCGATTATCTAGGACTCGATCACATTTAGCCTTGATTGCAGCCTAGACAATACATTGTATAAAAGATATGATAACAGACGTTCAAATAAATACAAAGTTTTAGATAGTCTAATTGTGTTTCGCATAAGTTCATATGCAATATTCAAGACAGCGACATGTGATCATTTAACAACCAACTAAAAGGAATAGTTCATATTTAATGGTACGCGGATAACGCCAATGAGCTCAAACTACCAATTGACGAAGGAGTCAGCAGGGCTGGCGTAGCAGGAGGAATCTCAGACATGCCCTGCAAAATAATACAAATTTCGTCTTACAAAGTACATCAAGATCAGCACACGCAGAAATGTTCACTACATGGAAAATTTCTGCTTAAAGTGAGCCCCAGCGTAAAGTGAGCCCACATCATATCTTTTTTCCCAGTCCAATCGAGCTTTTGATCCGCATAAAAATAATTTTCGAACTAACGCAATTGTTCGCTCGGCAGGTGACAGAAATCTATAGCTGTCGACGTTCTATTCTTACTGATAATCGCCTTTCTTCAATCGACCTGGTTGACAAGTAGATCGCACGGTTGTTTCAACTGTCGCGACAAGGAATGCCGTCTGTGCTTCACGTTTAAGACACAGTAAACTAATTTGATGATTCAAACTGCACTTCTGGCAGAAACGATGGTTGGTGCAATTCTGTATAAACCTGGGCTCGGCAACCACCGGTTCGTGGTCCAGTATTGATACGCGAGGCATGAGTTACCGATTCATACATAAAATTTCCAGAACATGTCTTTGTGAAGTTGCATTTTTTTTAATGACAGCAATCAAGACAATATCACAGGAGATGAAGAAGGCTGGACGTAAGAAATACACTAATGCGGGTGTCATTGTCTGCTATCACCCGATATAGGACTTAGTTTTTTTTCCGCTGAGACATTTAGGTCACAGTTACCAACTTTACACTGCACTGTTATCGGATTGACGCGTGAGCGATACGTCGCTCTTGGCTTACCTACGTGAACGCACTTGCGAACTCGATATTGGGGCGTTTTCATACTGCAAGGAACTCGAAGATATGCGTCATGTACTTGGGCTATATGGTATTGCGCAAACTGGGGAATTCGTGAAAATGAAAAGGTGAAAGCTGATTCCACTACAGAAAAGCGATTTTCGTAGGTGTAGTTGGAATCGCCGAGACGTGATTTTAGTTAGTGTAGTCCGAAAAATAACAGCCAGCAGAGAAAATCGTAGAGAACTGCTGGGCGATGAGGTCATGAAAACCGCGTCGTCGCATCGAAATTGCACTCTTCCTTCAAGTGACTGTCATAGAATTTGAAAAGCTTCTACAGGGCAGGAAATGGGAGTTTGTTTTTACATTGCAAAGCCACTTTGTTCACTTCAGTCAGAATCATTAACCAGTATATTCTCTGCAGTACAATAAAACAGAGTGTCAAATATGAGGATTCACAGCACTTTGTAAGTCGTGATCTATGAACAGTGGAACTCCATGAGTTCCATTATGAACTGAGGAAATCATACCCACGTAATTGGAATACAAAGTTCAAAGTGTATACTGAAGTCATCAACTTCCAATATTACACATTTTGCACAGAGGTTGAATCGTTCTTCTATACCAAGGTGTAATGAAAACCTATTAATCAGTATTGGGGTTAAGAGTCCTTCAGCCCAATACAGGTTTTTTAAGGGGTTTTAGGGACCCGATTCGGGTCCCTACAATCAGAGAAAATCGGGTCACTAGAATCAGAGAAATCCGGTCCCAACAGATCCGAACCGGGTTCCTAACATTTTCCTTGAAACCCTGGCCCAATAGCTAATATCTTGTAACTGACCAAATAATTTTTGAGTTTGCTTAACCGATTCAATTTTGCTGATTATTTCCATAACCAGGAGTAGTTAGCCTACAGACAAAACTACCAAATAAATTAATCCTTCATTTTTGCTGCAGACTAGCTTGAGTAGGCTAATCTGTTCCACGGTAGTGGTTTTAGCATAAAACAAGTACAGAAAACTTTGCCCAAGACTTAATACAACCCCCCCCCAGCCTCAATTCCGCTCGAATCCCTGTTATCGGATTCACAACCTACCCCTGCTAGTTGGATTCGCTGAATCGGATATGGGTGAAAAAATGCGCGCTCAAGCGAGACACTCATGGTCGTGCTTGAGTGATTTGTGGGATTCCCAATCCAACGCGAATCCGATAACAGTGCAGTGTAAAGTGGGTAAGGGACATTTCAGGGGCGTGACGAGGTTAGATTACGCCCCCGGCAAGAAGCAAGTTTGGCTCCCCATGTTCGAAACCGAAGTCTTTCGGAAGCCAATGTATTGCATTGAATAAAGTACTTGTGATATTGTTGGGACTTTTCGGCGCCCGGGAAATTGTGCCCCCTTGACCCTCCTCGTTACGCCCTTGTGACATTTCGACCATTTGTCTCACAGTTGTATTAAAACTCACCGTAACCATGTTCATTAGCCTATATTTTCAGACATTCTGACCGAAATGTCTCTTAACGTTTTCGGCAATTTAAAAATTTCGGTCTATGGCCGAAAAAACAGTATAGGACTATCTCGTTACAGAGAAACAAGTTTGAACAAGTTCAAGATTCCCTTAGCGTTATAGGGAGCTGTATTAAATTTACATGCAATTAGAATTCATAATTTCATTTACACCTTGCAGGCCGGTCTGTGGAAATAATGTCTGCCTCAGACCAGTCAGTCCGTGGTGCAGTACAGATTGCCGACCATTGCTGCATACATTAATTTACCTCCAATAACCACTCTTTCTGTAAACTAACTGGCGTGCAAAATGTAACTGCGTGGTTCTTAATATGTTACAGTATGATGTATAATGAAAATAATAGGAAAACATTTGGTAACGTTGTCACTGTCCATTCATTGAGAGTCTAACCCAGTGGTTCTTATCCTGTGGGTAATTAGAAATTTTTTTGTGGGGTAATATAGATTATTGTTGCTTTAGTCGCGTTACACTTAAATATTTTCAACATTGTATAGTGTATGGTGCAGTTCCATGTGCGGCCATCAGAGATATCACGTGCTCACATTTTTGTGACCCAGACCGATCCATACCCATCACAACAAACCCATGTGCTGGGTTCCGGCTAAAATTAACCCCCTTAAATTTTGGCCTGAACCCGGCCCTAAGAAAGGCACTATCTATTTTGCATCATGAGGCAAAAGCACTGCTGGAGCTATTTTGCCTTTACCCAAACTTGACTTGTTGAAGTGAACACATGACTAGTTCGGAATGCATGACCTGCTTCGTTGACCGTGGCGTCTGTAACGGCTCAGTCCAATGGACAAATTTTGTCATGATTTCTGTGCTGGCAAGCTGTTAGCAGCTTCTTCTTGTCTGCGCTGTATGAACTGTAGGCTAGACCCTAATCCCTTGTCTCTTTGCATATCATCACATGACCACTTCAAACCAATCGTGTTCGATTAAAGGCAAAATAGCCCCAGCACAGTTTTTGCTTCATGATGCAAAACCGATAATACTTTTCTTTAACACAATGGTAACATTTACATAGTCTGGTTAAAGACATATAGCAAAAGAAAATCTTTTCCATCAACATTTGCTATTGATTTCTGCTACTGAGTTTTCATGAAATTAAGCATTTACATATTCTTGTGGTGTAACCAAACAAATGACTGCGTCAAGTAAAAACAAGACATACTTGGCAAGAAAACACATTAAAAAACAATTGATTTACAGCTTTATTTTGAAAAACTTCAAATGCTTGTTGACTGCAATTGCAATGTCTGGATTAAATGGCGTGCATATTGCAACATTTTTTGCCATAATCAGTTCTAAAATGCTGATGATGAAAATTTTCTAATGCTGTGGAGTTTTGAAAAAAAATGTAAAAAGATGTCAGGATACTGACATTATTCCTGAACATAAACTTTGCCAAATTAAGTTCGTACACAAATCCGATGCTTTGAGAATCTTAAATAATAAAAAAATTTTTTGAACTTGATCTTTTATTGGAAAAAGTCATTATTTTAAAATTCGTTTTTTCGGCACTTCTACTGGATTGACCGCAGTTTTATAGGCTCGTGCACAATCAATTACACAGTACTATAAATGCTAACTAGTCTATATTGTACTCTCAATGATTCAGTTTCAGCGAACCTAGCTTCCTAAAACATATCACCAGTCCTNCGCACACCACAAACGAACACTACNATTCTACACCACCACAAAGCGTACGTGGAGATGAACGGATTTATGTTTTTCAAATCCAAATCAGATCCATATATTTTATTTCAAAATCAAAACCAAATCCGAAAACTGACCGTTTATGAAATCCAAATCCTGTTTAAATCCAAATTCCTATCACTGTTGTTGAGTTATATGCAATGCAGCTCAAGATTCAAAAACAAAAGAATAGCGTGGGAGCTAATTAGAGTTAACTTACATGTCCTACATTTGGCTCACAACACCATAATAGTTGACACTTCAAAGCTTTGAAGGTAATCACTCAGCAATGAGAAGCTCAGTCATAGTGTTGGATATCAAAACTGAAAGAGTAGCAGGCATATAGTAAAGCGACTCATTACCACTAGGCTACACATACATAATCATGAACTGTTCTAAATGTTACTAGGTAGCAGATATTACTGTACATGCAACATTCATGAGTCAAGATAAGCAACTTCAAACTAGATCAATGACAATCACCCCGATTCCCTAGCTTTGATGACATGATACATAAGAGAGCATACTTGTATCACCGCTTGTAGTCAAGGATAAATATTTTCAAAACAAACACCATGTACAATCTCGATGGACGTGAGAAACTCCACTACACGAAGCTTCATGGATGAAATACAATAATCTGCAGTCCCGAATCTGATCTGAAAGCCGCGATGAAGTTCAAAACAAAATTATTAAATCTAACCCAAATCCGGTTAAGCAGAAATCAGAAAACCCAATCCGTACTCATAAAAAGCTAAAATACGGCTAAAATATGATTAAAAAAAAGAGTATTAGCTTTCCCATTGTCGACTGCAAATTATAACGTCATTTTTGTGTTGTTTTGTTATTAATTGATTACAAACTGTAATTTGTAATTTTTTTAAAAGGGGGTAATTGACATACATCAGGTTCTTCTGAGGGGTAACGGCATTAAGAAGGTTAAGAGCCACTGGTCTAACCAATTAATAGCGGAAATATAGCTACACTACCATCATATTTCCATGGCAAGCACATAAGATCGACTGATGTAAACTTGACGTTCCGAGTCTATTTCCCGAAGCGGATGCCTACATGTTAAGCATTTTCAGTTTACACTGAAATTTGTTTTTTCGCTATATCATGATTATTTGTTGCGTTTGAATTACTTCGGCGTGCGACACTTTTCGTTATCTGTGACTCCCGCAAAACTTCATGAATTTGGAATGTGCCAAAAGCCTCGTATTAAATATGTTTGAGCAAAAACGATTGTTAATCCCTACAACGTGTCACTATGCATTTTGCAGGGGTGGACTTGGACAGACGAGTGGTCAAAAACACTTCACAGGTTGAAAGAAAGCATCAAAAATTAACTACGGACACTATTTCAGGGTTTTTTAAGGTGTTTTAGGGACCCGATTTGGGTCCCTAGAAACAGAGAAAATTATCACCGGGTCCCCAGAATCAGAGAAATCGGGTCCCCAAAGATCCATATCGGGTGTCTAACATTTTCCTTAAAAAAACTGTTATTTACCAATAAATTGAACAAAAAATGTTTCATCTGAATATAGGCTTTATTCCGATAATGAGCGCAGTGATACAAGTCAGGTTAAGAGTATGACAGGCAGTAAGTTTCCAAGTAAGTACAAACCCTGCCATCATGCAGCATTATTTCCAACTTCATGCGCTGCCACAGACGCTTGTTTAGCTGTCCTAGCATCAGAATATTTGCATGGATTGACTTTATTCTTTACTTTACTTCATTAAAGCAATGCAGAGTTGAAAATATCAATGAGTTCTCACGCTTATGAGGGTGGACTTAACAATTATACCATGTTTATGTCAAAAAATACGGTTCTCAATATTTATTACAGTAGCCTAGAGAAAACACATACAAATCCCTAAACCAGGGGTAGCTAAACAACGGCCCGCAGACCAGTTTTATCCGGCCCGCCAAATACCTTGCACATTTTTCCAAGCACCACATTTCCGACTGTGAACAGCAGTGCAACAGCATTAGTTGCTGCCTGTCACGCAAATCGCACTGTATCCGGCCCTCCGGTGGTCAGGCAGTCGCTAGTTCGGCCCTCGGGTCAAAAAGTTTGGCCACCCCTGCCCCAAACGCTAATTGGGAGGTACGAAACTTAACAAACATAACACAAAACTTCCCAACGTAACTTAAATTTTAGAAACAGAGGTACTACTGGCATTACTGTGTGTTTGTACTATGGACTTCGTGTTTGCTGGCAAATAAATTCAATCATCCATGCATTACCTTATACGCAACGTGATCTTCTGTATCCGTCAATGATAATCTGTTCCAAAAGTTATCCGACAAACCAAGAATGGATCGCGAATTGCTGGTAATGCTGTTGTAGGACTGTCGTTTTATTGTGCCATCGGGCAAAGCTCCTTTTACTTGGGATTGAACGTTCGTGGCCTGCAACGAAACAGCTGCATGAAAGGCCAGGTCGGTAAAAATTTGATCTCCAAGTATTGCAACTCAGATGCAAAGGCACAATTTTCAGTGATACCGTGGGCACAACAAAATTAAAAACGTTTTCCGATCATAATTATGATAACAACACACTTCAAAATCATAAATTGAGGGTAAGGCCAGAGCATCGAGTGTTTCGAATACCATACACAAATGATCCTTATGTAATAGGGTACTTTACTACTTAAGCTCATTGCCACAAAAGTAACCCCTAATCCTTTGCTATGTTTGAAATACCTATGGTTTTTCGTGGTAGATCGCAAATCACGTTTATCGAGAAGTTCAAACATGAATAAGATCCGTAGAGAATCAGTTGTAATCACTTAGAGAGGCCTCAAGAAAAAACAGCAATCAAGAACAGGCCACAGCCTAATAGCACCATGATGCAATGCATTTAACCACTACGTGTCCAGTAAAAATTTTACACCTGATTATCTGAAGTGTCCACGTTAAAAACTGTCCAGCATTAATTCCAGCTTCATTTCCAGCAAGACTAGGAACAACATAAACAGTTCAAGAAAGAAACTGCAATCTGCTGAATTCATTACCCTCGTACAAACAGAGATTTATCGATGAAAACCTTACTAGTCGTAAAAAACACTTACCCGTGAAAAACGCTTATTTGGCCAATCATAAAAGAACTGCACTGGAAATATTTGTGGAATAACAATGGGAGGATACATCTCCAAAAAAATGAAAAAGACGCTTTCATTACAATTCAAAAATATCTACATCTTTTCAAGTAACATATAGTAAACCTCAGTTAATCCGGACCTTGGCCAAAACCGGATAAAACTGGTTGTACGAATGATTTCTAACGTTTTTCTTCAAAAAATATTCGGTTTGCCCGGATTTTTGATCCGGATCTTCGCCAATTCCGGATAAAATATGTTTTTTCACAACTAGTAATTCGGATTTTTCTCTCCTTCCGCGCTATTGTATTCCTAAGTACACTCTGACTGGTCCCTAGGAAAATTCGGAACCTTTGAGATGCAAAACAAGCGTATTCTTGATCTTCAACGAGCGTTTAGAACAGTGTTTCTGAAACTTTTTTATTCCATCGCCCCCTTTTCACTCTCGACACGTCGTTTTCGTCCCTCAAAGCCTGATAAAGCAAACACAAAGTAGTATTTTTAAAGAATTTTATTCAAAGAAAGTATTAAATAGCTGAACCAAGCCATTAAAAAGCTGAACTAAGGAATTGGATTACGACGGTAATATGACGTTCAGAATCCTTGTGAAAATAATCCAGGGCTACGGAGCCGGAGCTGGGCATTTTGCCTGGTTCCGGAGCTCAAATTAAAAATCAGGAGCCGGAGCTCAGTTTAAAATTTACGACCGGAGCCGGGGGTACGGCCATTTGAGAGGTAGCTCCGTCTCCGGGTTCCTTCCTAGGTACTAACGGTTTTGCCAAATAGACTTATAGCACATAAACGCAACTGCTACGACACCAGACTGCAACAACGGATCTGCAAGCCTTTGATGATTCCTTGGTAAGGCTGTGACATCGTAGCTGGCAGGCGTGGTATTACTTGTTGAACAATGGTTCTCAAACACTGTTCTAAAAGCCTCATGCAGCTCCCAAGCATTCTTTGTGCGGCTTTTAGCAATCTTTCAGTAACAGATTCCATTTGAATAAGAGCTGGTGATGCCTACTTCGTAAGCGAAATATGTATAACTCTGTAAGAGCTGAGTTTTAATGTCTGATTCTTTGCTGGGAAAGGATTGCTTGCGACAGGCAGTGTCTTTTAGTAACACCTCCAATATTTTGTGTAACAGACTTCGTTAGTGCAATGAAACAAAACGTGTCAATTGACTTGTGGTAATTTTTTTTGTGCGGCTCCCTAACATAATTGTAGACCTGGATTTGACTCCTTCAGCGAAATGGTTGAGAACCACTATTGTAGAAGTAAGAAACACGTTAACTACCACAACTTACTTTCTAGTCAGAATGATCAAACCGGGTCTGTAGTATAGCGATCTAAAAAGAACTGGGCTTTAATCAGTAGTTATATAATAAAATATCCATAGCTTTTGTTGCTGTGTAATCATTCTGTTAGCAGGGAGTATGAGCAAGATATGATACCATTGCAGATTTAAGTGTTAAATGCGCGGCACGCCATTGTAAAGTAGAAATTTTTATTAGAAACCACTAAACTTACTATCAAGGTTTACGAGATTACTGGCAAAGTTCATTGAGAAACATTACGTGTACAAGCAGTAGCATAACTTGAAAGTCATAAATAATTGCTAACGAACTAGCATCGCTTTGCATAGCAGTACATTATAAATCAATGTAAAGAAATGTGGACTTCTTCAAGTTTTCATCTGTGGAAAAAATTTACGTTTTCAGCATTGCAACCAGGCTTATTTTCTCATAAGCTTTGCGTGTTGAATTGTGCTTTGCTCTGCGATTCATCACTGCTTATTATGAGTGCAAACGATAAGAAATAAGAAGTTTTCAGTTATTTTTAACTGTTATTTTAAAAAGTCAAATGTTAATTTTTTGCTAGAAGTCATACAATTTCTTTGAACAAAGGGCTTTCAAACACGTCTTCGCATTTGTGTTAATGCAGATGCGTGCGTGTTTGAAAGAACACATGAGAATCGACGTTTTGCGCTCTTTACATGATTTGCCTGGGCAGCGCTGTTAGCTGGAATCGCCAAGGCTGCAACAGGCAAAGCATGCAACGACTGCAAAACACTTGGTAAATTCGGACAGGTCTGTGTTTAAATGCTTGGACACAAATGTAGTTTTCCAAACAGCCATTTTATTGATTCTGGTCGTAAGAAATAACAAACGGTCATCAGGTATTGACGGCAAAACCAGCGACTGCCTTTCCAGAAATTGTTTGTATTATCGTTATCGTGAGTTGTGATTCTGCCAGTAACTGTTCTCTGAATTGTTTGAACCTGTGATTGTTGTTTTTTCCCTGATTTCCTCATGGCAAGAGCGCTGCTTGTAAAAAAAAAAACTACCAGATCAAATTACTCAAAAAGTTTGGTATATGCACTTAGTCCTGTGTACATGATTTCATTTGTTTTTCATTCAACTTGAGGCACATCAAGACAATTAAAATATTAATTTATGAAAACGACCAGAAGCCGGAGCTGGAGCCATGAAAAAAGCAAGCTCCGGAGCCACACTCATGAAAACCAAGAGCTCCGGGGCTGGAGCCATGTTCATGAAAAAAAGGAGCTGTGTTATATTTCCGACTTCTTCGCAGCCCTGAAATAATCCCCACTGTAGCCGAGCACATAGACGACTCAGAGAAAAAATTCAATGGATAAATTGCTTTAGCAACAACCTCCAACGATTCATAGTAAATTAAAACTTGCAAGAAACTAACAAGTCATAATATTAGGCTACTGTTGTTAACGCAATGATCGATTAGTGGTTGAGCATTTTTGCCCTTTTGTGTTGTTTCGCCCCTCTATCGCCCTGCTTTTTTCGCCCCCTTGCCCACCAAAATCGCCCCCAAGGGGGCAATTTCGCCCAATTTCAGAAACACTGGTTTAGAATAATAACGGCCGCAACTGCGCCTAATCGTATAGACGATTATTACGTCACACACGGGTACAGCATATCAGGTTGAATACTAAAATTATGGGCTTAAGCTTGTTCATAACTACCTGGATATGTGAAACTGTGCTGTTGGGCCGTAAATGCGTTCAGTTTAGGTATTTTCACCGGTATCTCAGTACTTAGACGACGTCAAGCTATAAACAACCACGTTCGCATAATCCAGACTTTCGCCTAAAACCGGATAAAATCGTTGGTCAAATCGAATCCAGGTTAGCCGAGGATTACTGTATATTGCAAATCAAGTTTCATGAGACTATTCGTGGTTGCGAGTTCATCTATTTCCTATTGGCATTTCCACTTTTTTAATGCTAGTTCATGATATCATTTGGCTTTACTCACACACCCCAATCTGGCTTTTTTCGGTTACAGACCGAAAAAAATTAAGTAATTTCGGTCAGAATGTCTGAATATAGGCTAATGAACACTATTACGGCGAGTTTTAATACAGCTGTGAGACAAATGACCGAAATGTCTCAGAGACCAAAATGCCTCAGCAACAAAAACAGACCCCACTGGCCGTTGATGTTCAATGTACAGTTTGCAATTTTCTCACTGGCCACAAAACCAGGTGCACCATTTCTAAATACTGGATAAAAACTTTGTTACGTGCTTACTGTGTTTTCATAGCAATTTTCCTTTTAGTGGTATTTCTGATGCTGAACTGTTAGACTTGTTACTTTCAACTTAAAAAATCACTCCTGCAACATTTAGTGAAACTTCCTTTTCACTTGTTGAACCTTATAATATATACACAATAACTATCAACTCCCGAAATCAATTTTGCCAATGATTTATCTCTTAGAAAGCTTTGTTACATTCATTTCTTACATTTTTCTTACAATTTACTTCTCATTAGTTCAATGTATAGCTCTCTGTTCACAGTTACCGGACGTCCACCAGCATCCTCAAACCAGTGTGGCCCGCTTATGCCGTTGCGACCCAACACGCACTAAACAGTCCTTTCCTTCACACTGAGTGATCGACACTGATTCTGTTTCTTTGTGTGACCACTAAGGTGGAAATTTGCATTGTCACTGAAAAACTGAAGTCCAAGAAATAAG
>JGI24158J21664_10006890_pt1 | contig 15029 bp, 8 predicted proteins | sample Ectturendosymbi3_FD_21664 | JGI IMG/M metagenome (IMG submission 21664) | reverse complement strand
GAGGGCGGCCTCCTTCACAAGAAGGAGGGTGAGAAAAAACACAACATTTTATCGGATATATTTACAATTGGTTGCTGCGACCAAATATTTTTTGTATTTTGTTTTATATGTAGATGTTTTCGAATTTCTATCCCTGCGCTCTGCACTAACATATTTGTTAGTTGGCGTTAGGTTCGCCTTTGTGCAGTGTGTGTTGGTTTATAAATTTGTGTAGCATAATTTTAAACTTTGTTCGATATTCTTAGATTTTGGTACAGCAACGCTAATTCTCTGAAATTTGTTTTACAGGAGACAGCTAACCGACGCGAATTAGATGGAATGTACGAGACCAACGAAGCAAATAGGGTGACAGTGCAGTATGCAGTTAACAGGCGATATAGGATAATGATTTACGAAGTTAATTGTCACAGTATGAGCACAAACCAGTGAGTGAGAACGAGTACAAAAGATAAAAAGCCGTTGTGAGAGTGTAAGAAGCTACATTTGTCATAAAAAATGGTAAAAAAATACAATATAGAAAGTGGAATAAAAATATATATATTTAGTGAATTTTCTGCTATATATGGTTGTGCAGAAAAAAATGTAACAAGATGCGTGCTCAGTATTTGTTTTCCAAATTGTTATATAATGTTCTATAATGTTCGACTCCCATCCCCGACGTGTAATGTCGATATTATTCCAGAAAAAGCATGAATACAGCACTTGTTCCCAGTACTGCATGTGACAAAACGTTTGTTACGGTAGTGGGTCCATGGAAGGTGAAAACTGAAGGCTGAACTTTTCTCGGTTCAGACCATTTGCAAAAGTTGAACATTTCTTGCGGTGATAGATCCGTGAGAACGGACAGCTTGCAAAACAGCGTGGCTATACGTTCGTGCCAGTGGCGGTGCAGATATTCTTCATGTCGTAGAGTATTGCGTTTGAAGCCGCTAGAAGTTCGTTCTTGGTATTATGTTCATATGGGGATGGGAGCTGTTGCCGCCATTTACGTTGCTTCTGCAAAAGAAAAAGATTACACAGCAGTATCCTGTTTAGATCGCGGTGTCAGCATCACCACATTCCGTCCATGCGCACTTGCATTAGTGTAGAGCGATTCTTCGCAGCATCCGCCTGGTGCCGCAGTCCTCACAACACCAAGGTCGATATTGCCCACAATGAAACCGTGGAGATAATCGCTGGCTCCTCACGCCCTACACCCACGGTCGACCTCCTACAGGTACTATCGGGCATTGCCTCGGTCAAACAGCGCTGGAATAACCTTACTAACCAACTCGTCCAGAGAGCTCCAGCAGATGAAATCAATTCATGAATCAGGTAGTCTACGCAGCACAACACCTGGAACCTCAGAAACTGCCTTCCCGACGCCCCCGTTTTTTGCAAAGCTACAAAAGTGTTAGACTCCAAGCTTAATCTCTTCGAGATTTGGGCAGTACATAGGAGAAAATCATCACTCCAGCATAGTTTTCACCCACACCACCTTCGCAAGCAGCCCCTAGGGCACGTCTATCTTGGAGCGGCTGCGTGCCATTCAACTGTCTCCACACCGGTGTAACCCGCCTCGACGGCAACATTTTTCGTTGGAGTTTCATGAACTCACCGACCTGCTTATGTGTCTCTAGAGTAGACCTTCAAACTGCACAGAATGTCAACTATAACTGTCATGTTCGCAACCAGAGGGTATTCTAGAGGGGAGCAAAATGATAGTAACCTGTGGTTGTACTATTTTCGGGGAGGAAAATGCTTGTAACTTGGTGTTGTACCTAACAAATAAACATGCTTTTGAAAATATGAAATTAGGCCTTGATCTTGAAGATACTTTCAGTGTAAATCAGGCAACTTTATTGTTTTAATAACAGGGAAAATGAAAGTTTGATCACCCAAGGCACTATTTTAATATGTTTAAAAAAACTAAATACGTTATTCGTTATATTACCAAAGTTCAAGGTTTCTTTTAGATATCTCTCAACAAACACAAGAGAGAAGGGGCTTCATTTCTCTAGGTTGCATGACAAGAGGGTATTGTCCACAAACTGCAAAATTTAGCCTCTCTGCAGCTTTTAAGTGGCAGATTTAGTTCTGAAAATTTAGCCTCTCTGCAGCTTTTAAGTGTCAGATTTAGATTTAGTTTCTGACACTTTTAAGTGTCAGATTTAGTCTAACCCTCTTCGTAGTGTCACGAGTGATGAGTGGCGTCCGTCTCCGCTTGCTTGAGCCGTGGGCCACGCAGTTGCTTTCATCTGTGCCGCTTTGGTGGCGAGTCAATCGTAGCACCGCGTGCATGGGCGTCGGAAGGGGTGGCAGGGGGGTTTGGTCCCCTGGATTTTAAAAATTTCAGCAAAACAAGGTTGTTTTCTTAATTTCGAGTGGGAAAAAACAAAATTCACCACCTTTGGCCCCCCTGGAAAAATTTTGGAAAAATCCCCTAGTGCTCCCCCTGGAAAAAATCCTTCTGACGCCCATTACTGTGTCTGTACCCTTCCCTTGCACCAATGCCGAACACGAGGCTATACATGCCCCAAACTACCGTTTTTTAAGTCTACTGTTTTCGGCACAGCTCGATCGGGAATTGAACGCATTCTCTGCGCTTTTCGGGGGTTCTCAATCCACTGGACCACTTACCCCGGAAAATATAAATCGTTTGCGTTGAATCTTTTCTATTCAAACTTTTGTTTCTGGTTATACACAAAAGCAGCGTCGGTAATTACGTGATTTAACATTATTATCGATCATAAAAACACATGAATCAAGAAGTGAAAGATACTATCCTAACAACGAAATTATAGCATACAAGGCCTGACGTCAGCAAAAGCCGATTCTTCTTTGCATTCACGACACGATAAGGCGCGAAAGTCTGCAGTATAAACGATGAGAATGTCCTAAGAGCAATCTTGGGAGATGTCGGACGTAATGTAGATTCCACTTTACTGGCAAGTCAACAAATTGTTCTGACTGTTACGGCCAATTTATGAAAGTAACGAGCAACAAACTGTTTTAGGAAGGAATTTGAAGTGGTACAAGTACCGCGGTTAAAATCATCACGGTTGCTAGTTCTGCCCGGGCATTATTCCTCCCAGGAGCCCATCCACAAATACTGATGATTTAAAATTCCCAAACCGATTTACTTCAACTCTCCGTTTGTGGTTTCTTTCTATCCCAAGTTTCATTTTATCACTATCTTACTGTGTGGCTAACTTGTAATTGATCATGAGTTTGCACTGCGAATGAGAAATGCGAAACAAAGTGATCACTTGTACGAACGACCATAACATGCGAAAAATATAAAGTGCCAGAATTTGTTTTAGACTTATTGACAGAGTTTAGCTTTCTCACTACTTCTCCCCAGAGTTCGTTGGTCTGCAAGAGACGAGTAGTCTAAAAAGAACTACTTTACTGACGCATTGGACCTTCGGGCCATCAGCTACCGGTAATTGAAACATGTGTTTTTATAGTTTCACCGAAATCGAACTAAGGTTCGAGAACAGTGTTTGTTAGGACCAGATTTTTGCCTAAAACAGTTCTCGAATTAAATCGCTGGAACAAACACAAGACGGTTGGTCACACGACATGAAACCACAAATATGGGATGCAAAGAACTTGAAAGGGTATACCAGTGCAACCTTGGGTAAAAGCTCTTAACATTTTTTTAGTCCGGCAGAACCAAAATGTTGGCTCGTACGTAACTCGGCAGCGGATAGAGCTGGAGAAACCCATGTTCAAACCTCTAAAAATGAGGAAAGTCTTGTAGTTTCGATTTATACAAAATTGGTAATTTTGGGCTTGAACTTTTTTGGGGGTGACGACACAACTGTTGCAGTCAAGGTTTTTGGATGAGTCAGAAAAAAATTAAAAGGGGCATTTTTTTGTTTTTCTTCAAAAAATCTAGGCAAAATCTGCATCTTCAGAGCCTTAGATTTGCCTTATAGCGTTTGTGATTGGCAAGTTTTGGCCTAAAAGCAACAAATCATATATTTAATCCCCTACGGGATTGATTATGTAATTATCAATTTTTGACCGTAACAGATGACATAGACCAACGGTGGGCAAACTGCGGCTCGCCCACATATTTTGTGTGGCTCTTCTAGCTTTAATAGCAATATTTCAGATAATAGTGAGTTGTGTTTACACGCATTCATATGGTTAGTTGCCAAGGAGTCTACGCGATTTCATGTAGGTCATTTTATGCGAAACCTGCACTCTTCATTGAACTGTATTTGACACAACAAACTGATTGCGGCGCGCTGGTGTTTCGTTTTCTGCCAATGACTCATGTTGAACAAGTTTGTCCACCCCTGACATAGACGAACAAATACGAGACATTTTCTTTTACAAGTCTGTGGCGAACAGTGTGATTCAGTTGTCCCAGATCAAGTATGCAAACCATTATTTTTGTGTTTTTTCATCTTTCCACGATTCCTATGATCGAACATAAAAGCAACAAAACGTTGGTCGGTCACGAGATGAAGTGTCCATCTTTAGGAATTGGGACGACTTTCGAGTTTCTTCGATTATAGCAGAAGCCTCTTTTTCAACTGCACAGTATTTCAGTTCACATTTGTTTTAAACTTCGCGACATGTAAGCGACAGGGCGGCCTCCCTGAGACAACATTGCAGCGATCGCGTAATCAGAAGCGTCTGTTTCTACTTCAAACGGAATGTCTCCGATAACTTCAAGGCTTGCGTGGATTAGATCAGAAAAAGCTTTCAAACGCTTTCCACTTCGCATAATACGTNAAAAGTCCACTAATCCTTTTNATTTCTTACTGTCAAGATGAAGGTTGTAATGTCAGCAGTGGTTGTAGTCGAAATCGTAAGTCTCCACACGCTTTTTATACCAATCTTCGATTTCGATTCGTTAAACGTCAGTATCGGCTGTGGCAGCTTCCAGTAAAGTGTTGCAACTTCTTCTGATGCTCTTCCTTCGTGGCACCTGCGACAATCACATCGTCAAGATAGGCGCAAACCTTCGTAAGTTAATGGCGTTTGATGAAGTCGTCCACGACTCGTTGAAAAGCGAATACTCCATTAGTTACTGCAAACGGTAATCAACAGTATTGAAAAAGTCTACCATATGCCTCAAACGCCGTCGTCGGCCTCAATCTTCTGGAACAAGAGGAACCTGATGGTAAGCCGGTTTCAAGTCTTGTGAGGAGTAAAAAGTGTCTTGGGCCGCGTTGTTGACAACTTCATGGATACAGGGCAAAGGATAAGCATCAAAGTAAGTATATCTATTGGTGGTGACAGAGTAAACGACACATATTTGTTTCTTACCACTTGCTTGGGTTCTCCAAGAGGACTTCGCAGGTTCGATTATTCCTGTATCGAGCCGTCGTAGCACTTCAGACTTGATGAACCCAAGTCTTCTCGGTTGTACATATGCGATATGGCAGCAATAGGTTTGCAATCCTGGACCAGGAATTCGAAAATTCCTGGTTCTAGCGAAATTCTAAATTATCCGACCCTCCATAATGCAGAGTAATTTCGGACTGCCGTCAATGGAACTTCTGGCTCAAAATGACATCGGCGCAAAGGTATCTAACATTAGTCCTAACTAAACTTGATGGTAAATCTTTCCACTGGTGTCAATGTCAACAACAGCTTTGCTATCAATTTTTGTCACAGTTTTTGTCGTAGCAAGAGATATTTGTTCAACTGAACCTCGACAGTTGGTCGGAAATCCATTTATTCATGAAGTTATAAGAGGCACCAGTGTCATTCAAAACATCTACCAATTGTTCATTTAACTTAGTTTTGATAACGGAAGGGCCCAAATTTGTTCCTTGGAGCGGCAGCGATGGAAAACCATTTCGGGAATCGAACCGAGCAAAGTCCGAAAAAGCATCTCTCGCAATCCTGTGAATTGATTGACGTCAAGGCTTCAGCCGCAGAGACCACCAATACGTCAAACGTAACATCTTTCGCTTTAGACTTGCACACTTTCGCAAAATGTCCTCGATTATCGAAATTATGGCATACAGCCTTCACGGCAGGACAAGAACGCCGATTTTCATACAATATTCCACCACAGAAATAACATTCCTATTTTTTCTCTTGTTGAAAGCAGATAACGAACAGTCTGGCTCAATTAGATCGCAGGGGAAGGGTCCGATATTCGGCTACCGCCAAAACCGTCTCTCGATCTATCATCGCGGCCTGTTTCCGCGTACGGTTCAAGACTTCGGAAGTTCTGCAGCTTGCATCAAATTTATTTCATCTTTTTCAAATATCATTTGACGAATAAAAAGCGATGCGAGTCTGTTCATGAAAGCGTCTCTCGTCAGTTTAGCTCAATATTCATCTGCGCTTGCAGACCCAAGGGTGCATGTTTTAGCGAGAGCTTTTAATATTTGCGCATATTCTGTAACGGGCTTATCCGGCTGTTGATCACGACTCGCGAGAACATGCCTAGCATAAACCTTGTTGATTTGTTTATTTATGCAGCCTTGCGTACAGCAATAATCTGTTCAAAGGTTTCATCTTCTTCCACAAAAGGGTAGATGGGTGGTTGAAACGCAGCTGATAATAAAGCTCGTTATATTGGTAGCAGGAGTGTCATCAGCACGGCCTTCTCATCAGTGATCAATGTAAATCGCTGGCCGTTCTTAGCCAATACGTAAAAGTCTTTGAAGCGTCAGGAGCAGTAGTTTCCAGTTTGGACCGACAGTTCTTTCGGCCGCAACAATTCTTGCTTCGCCATTTGAAGTTCGTTTAAACAGGATAATGTGACAACCAATAGGTACATTGTTCTCTGTGTACTAACTTTATCCTGCTTAAAACAACGACACAGTCTGAAAACAATTAAAGGAATTCAACTCACACAAACACAAATAGCTCTCAACATTACAATCTCGGCAAAAAAGAGGCTCTAGATATCCCTGCCCCAACTCGCAAATCCACTGACAAACTGCCTCTGGCAAGCAAGCACCGATCAGTCCTTCGTGCCACATGCAACGCCTGCGGCGGCGTGGAAAGCGCATAATTACAAGTAATCAACTGTTATCATTACTTCCATCGCGTATCCCCCTCAGGCCCGCAGCCATGGGGGCATTCTGGAAAAACGCCCACCCAAATTTTGATGGGCTACGAAAATTGTTTATTAAAACATATAACAAAAATCTTTCCCCCTAAAAATTTATTTTGTCCATCCAAACGTTAAGACCTGGTTACGGGCCTGCCCCCCTTGCCAAACGTTTTTTCACAGTAACGATTGCGCTCCTTTCTGACTCTTCTTCTGTATTAGGATGATCATCCATTTTTCCAGTCCTTCAGTGCCTTTCAAGATCACCACGCATACTTGACATCCAGGTGTTTCTTCTCTGTTCAAGGCTTTCAGCTTTCAAGTCAGGTTTTATTGCAATCTGCAACTTTCTCAGTTAACGACTTGACAGGTAGGGCAACTTTGGCTGCAGCGATGATGTCGTTGACTACGATGCGCCTGCTCTGTGTCCGACAGAGTGAAAGTGACGGGGTTTCAAAGCTTTTCAAACACTCCCACTACCTACCAAAAATATCATTTTATCGCCGAAAAGGACACTTGAGGTTTTGGGTAGAGCTTGCAGCACTAAACGTTTGCCGTTTAGATGGTTGACGGCCTGCTAAACAAGTTTTTTTTAACCGCTATAGCTAAATACGAAATGTAAGCGGAATTCTCGTATAAGCAAGCATACCATGAAACATTTGGAACCATGTAATGAAACAATCAACGTGTATAGAACCGCAACAGCAGCAGTAAACACATCAAGTACTCAGTGCCAACGACTACAATAGACTCACGGGCGTCAACACGACAAATGGTTTGTATTAGGTATAGGCAAAATTAGTACAATAGAAAAATGTTTCGATAACATACATCAAACGCACGTTAACGCAAGTAACCAAATATTTCCATTATTCAAATCGCAATTTGGACTGCACTTTTGAAAAGATTGCTTGAAGCTAGCAGGAATGCAGTGCAGTTGCGCAAGCTAGCGAGAAATCAGTGAAACCAGATTGGTGACTGCGTATTTGATGTTTAGAGGTTCAGTGTGAAAACCGCGTTTTATGCGCGTTTTTGGATGCATTAGTGAAAGGATCAGAATTTTTCTTAATTTTAGCGCAACTTGGTAATTTAAAACCAGTGATGACCCTTTCATCAGTCTCTGAAAATTTAAAAACCAGTTCGTGTAAACACTGAAAAATTTGTTTTCCTCTCACTTTTTCACTATAACCAATATGGATTGTGTTTATGAATAGCCCCGATTTGCCTTTTCGCTGCTTCCCAACACAAAAATCTGTTGACTTACAGTAACTGGATAAAGCATCGTGAAAAACACCTTTTACAGCAGTGGTTCTCAAACTTATTCTGATCGCGTAGCACTCGGGTTCCCGGTATGCTGTCACTGCGTACTACTTTGATCCAGGAAAACTCATTCAAACAATATCATTTGATCAAACGCTTAGAAAACTAGACTTGACGCAAACGCGACATGTACAAAATGGCGGTGAGAAACATAATGGCCATTTTTGAAAACCAATAGAAAAAGTACGCAGAAATGCATGAATTTATAAACAGGTTGAAAGACAAAGCTGTGAATACATCTTTTTTATGAAGAAAAACAGAAGGTAGGCCTACTCGCGTACCACCTTGAAGGCCTTCGCATACCACTAGTGGTACGCGTACCACAGTTTGGGGACCACTGTTTTACAGAGTCTAAATGTAAAAAGTATATTCGTCGCTTACACGTAAAACTAACATCAAATAGTACTAAAAATGCGCATAAAATCATTCCCAACAAACAATACTTAACTAAATCTTTAAAGTGCGAATTTGAAAATACGCTTGCGAATGTGAACAGGATGTTGTAAGTTTTTTTATCATTCAACTCAGCGTACATGTTGAAGCAATCTTAAAAGTACAACATGTTTTGAAAAACTCAAACATGATATTTTGGCCATAACTTGACCCCAACGTTTGCTTATGGTGTTAAACAAAGAAAACCTCAAATTCAGAAATAAAGACGAGACAATTCGCTTTGAGACTAAGACTGTACGTAGCTTTTCTGTCAAAGAATATTTTTGATAGAAAAAATTGCCTAAGATTCACTTACCACAGTTTTTTTAGTGCTCGAACTTAAAAGGACTGATCAATCCTCAGAAAAACAAGCAGTTGAAGCATAGGCCTGATAAACTGTATAATGTAGTTTCCAGAGCATAAAACTACCGCTTGATATTTCGCTGTTGCTTTAAGCATATTACTGCAGAGAAGCGAGTTGAGTACAAATATTCACTTTGACAAACTTAAAAAAATTGTTCTATCAAGAATAAAAATAAGCCTGATTGGTTGGATCACTTGATTTTTAAGATTTGCAAATAAACATCGTTTGACACAAAATCTCATTAACATTTGTGGAAAAGACTTAAAGTCGGAAAAAGATGTGGATTGTAATTTACAAATAAAATAACGAAGACAAGCAAAACACGATTAAAAGGATTTCAGAAATAAACCTGTTTAGGCAGTAACAAGGCGTACTGAGCTGTACAAAAAAAAATCTGCACTTTTCAAAAAAATAAAACATTAATGACCATTTGTTTTGACCTATGGATTTGCACACGTCTTAGCACCATATACGGGTACATAACCTTTTGTAGAGATTCCCATGGAAGCATAGCTTCTGCTATGCTGCCAAACCATGCAGTTATTTTTTGCACAAAGCAGTTTTTGCGTCATTGCCCCCATTTACTGCAGCAAGTGGCTTTTCGTCCGCAAGTGGGGCTTTTCGTCAGAAAACGCCAGGATCACAGCAGACCCAGCTAAAACCCTGACACCTTCATCGAGCATGAGCGCCATACCCACACGGCGATCGCAAAACTTTTTCAAGAAATTTGTGTGAACAGTACACGTGCTTTGCCACTCCAGTCACGAGTCGGTTGCCTCGGAGCAGCTTTCAATGAGCAGACCAGGATCTTCACCGTTGGATCTTTCTAACAGAACGTCTGTCCGGTTCAAGAGAACGTCACTCGAGGAAATGCTAGATGTTGATGGTGACCAAATGTTCGATGTGTTGGCCTCTTCATTCAAGTTTTCATTTTCGCAGTGATCGGATTCAGCAATTACGTTTTTACCAGCAAGAATCTCCCTGTCTTGTTGTTGATTAGACGCCATGGAAACTTCGTAGTTGGGAGGCGGTCTGAAAAAAACAAAATATCTAAAACCTCACGTGCCTGTACGAAATTCAAGTCGAATAGACCTGATTCCGCAACATTTTGCTTTCAAAAAAAGACAAAATATTTTAAAGTGTTCAATAACATTTGCACACCTCCCCAAAGGTTGGTTTATTCAGAATTACTTTCTTCGAACTCAAATTAACTATCCTCCAAATCTAAATGTTCCACAACTGCAGTTGCACTCGTCTTAGCAGCAAGTCGATGCTTTGAATATGCTGTAGCTTTCGCTCAATGGTTTAAAGGTCAATGTGACAGTTGGTGACCCCAGGAGTGCTTGCTTGTAAAAAGGTTAACATATCAGTTCTAACTAACAAGCGTCCAGAAGAAAAGATGGCTCAGCCACGAAACGGTGTATACGATGAAGACTAACTGCTGTCGTGAAAAGAGTTGCCTAAACCAAATAAGAATTAAGCAGCCGAGGATTTGATCCACAGCGCATTCATCGAAACTAGGAGAGTTTAACAAAAATCGAATTATGCGCTTCATTTGAACACCTTGTTTTTTACTTTTTATCAAAACTTTTTCCAGCAAACTTACTCTTGTTCCAGAAGATCCAAACTTGACGATCCTGACTGTATTTTAACTTTAACGTCAACTTTTAGATCAATACTTGCACTTTGCGTTTCGCTGCTTTTCTGCATTCTGCAATTATTAAAAAATCACAGGCATGTTGTTAGATTGTTTTCAATTTTTGTTTGAATTCGAAATACTTCTTAGAGTTTTATTTAACACGTCATTGTTATGCTTTCACTGATTCTCACAATGTTCTTCGAGGGAAACCATAGTCAGTCGGATTTTATACTTTTACAGCAGATGACTCAGACAAAAACGGTTTCAAACCGTACAACCTGGCAAAAGAAAGACTGCGTGGTTATTAAAGCATGAAAAACAGCAAAGTGAAAGACCATGGAATGACTTCCTTTTAACCGATGCTTATCATAGCACTTTAAACAAACTAGCATTAGAAAGAACAAACCTTCTGATACTTACAAATATGGCAAGTTTTTATTGACCTAAAAACTAAAAGAATTGGCTTAAAAATTCAAAAAATTGACTTTATTCACCTAACAAAATTTAGACTGAATAAATGATATTTATTGAGAATTTCTTGAGATTCTATATCAAAACGAACATTTATTGAACGAAAACACACAAATTCTCAGCGAAACTTGCGACACAAGTCTATGTGCTATTGCGAAATAAGACTAAGTCTTGCGACATAACACTGCAACAGTGCAAGCCAATTACCAGGTGGACGAATTAAAGTGTAAAATCATGTAATGTTGTACATTTTCTCACTTTTTCTCACCAATACTAAAAAGAAATTCAGACTAATAACTGATAATTATAAAAAATTGACTTTATTGCGCCATAAAAAGAATATTGACCTAACGGTAAAATTGACTTTTTATTAACCTACCAAATTAAGAATATGAAAGTTACTCTTTCTATCCAGAGTTCTTGAATAAATCACGTCATTCAAGCTTACTACCAAAACATTGATTATTGAAAAAAACTTTCCATACTTATAAACAAAGAAATATTGATATTTCCGTTTGCTGACTACTTGGTTTAGTGTTCCGACAAGCAGCGCACCACAGTGGTCACTAGAAATCACAACCGAAACATTTTTGTGCCAAATGGTCAGCTGCCACCCCAGAGCATTTCGAAATCGCTCCTTTCTTGAGCAAAACGAAGGATTCTTGAGTAAAAACATCAAAACAATTCGGTTAAAAGTTTAAAAAATCTGTCAACAAGCAAAAATGCGAGGATTCAGTTGTTTTAGTTTGTTGGTCAAACTATGCCAGCTGCCAGGTACAATGTCAACGAAAACTAGATGTTGATTGTTGACCAAATGTCGTAATTTTAAAAATATGCGTCATTTTGGAATTAAATTCACGTTTTAAACATTGCTGATTTTGGAGAAAGGAATTTGTGTTGAAAAATGACACATTTTTGGTTTGTTGCGTCAGTGCTAGACCACTTTCCAAAAATATCTTTTTTTTGCAGATGAATATGAGACTCCGAGCTATATTTTTGACAAAAACCCTGAGGAACGGTTGTAAAGTACTCATTTTCATGTGGTACAAAAGTTGCTGAAACTTTCCGTCATCTCACATTTTCGAAAATGTCGCTGATGAATCTGACGCGGACACGCTTGATATCTTGCCAGCAATGCCAAACTCTATTGTCGCTGAATCATCACCCGCGTCTGAAAAAAAAATTTTTCTGAAAAAACTCAATAAAAACCTACAAACGGAATTGCTTCCGCAGTGAGACAATAAAAGCAAAAGAGTTGCGTTGCTTAATGCAAACTTCATTCTACGTGATATATCACGAAACGGAAAGAAACCATCTTTGCAAAGGCAATCCAACAAACGAGAAAAATACTACGCGGCGTCTGAAAGACTGACACGTCGTAATGAGCACCTTTCTCGCCTTGAATTTCGCTTGTCTTGGAATTTGCACTTGAGGAATGCGAGTCATGTCTTTCAATTTCATTCGATGATGCTTCGTTGCAAATCGTGGGAGACGCAACATGCTACAAAAGAAAAATGAAGCTTATATTGAGTATTCGTGTCCCAGCAATGCACCGAACTCGAAGATACTCGTATGTGACAACCGCATGAGTGCCGAGAACCGTAAACAACTGTTATGACGTAAATCATGAGATCCTAATATTGAGGGCTTAAGTACATGATTTTTGTATGACTTTGGATCGTACATGGTCACAAGCAAGAACGCAACTGATGTGTCCCTGGAAAAAAGCCACACTGAAAATAAACCGTCCAGATACCATCACCGCAGAAAAGCACGGCGGTTGTTAGCACCAAAGTAGGTTATATGGCAATTTTAGCAACATTCGCTGCAGCGAACAACAAAAATCGTTATCTTCAAATTTTCAAATATCACTGGCCATGGAGGACTTGCGCTTCCGCGCATGTTGCCTGTGACGTGGACGGAGCGGTTTGGCCTTTTGCCAACTGCACTTTTAATCTTTGTAAACCCAAGGAACATTTCAACAATTTTGTAATGCACAACTGGAAGTCAGGATCGTCAAAATTGTAAAGCAAGACTGTCTACTCACAAATGCTGGCAACCTGGCACATTGCTTAAAACTGAATTTAGTTGAAGGGAAAGCCCTTCTTTATGCATCGTATCAAATCGCTTATTTAATAGCCAAAGAAAATTAACTCATATATGATTGCACGAAGTGTCATAAAACAAAAATTTCAAAGTGACTAACATTGCTCTAGAGATGTTAAGAAGGTGAGTGTTGCTGTTTTTCGAAAAGTGCGATAGCAAACCGAATCTTCTAAGATTTGCAGAGATGTGTGGCTACTGGTCATACGCAAAAGTAGCCCGGTTAAATGTTTTTGGAAATAGATGAGTCATTAAATCATTAAATTGCTACTGCGAAAAGTAATTGCGAATGCCGGTACACCGGTTCAACCTAATTTGTCGAGCCCAGTGCTCGTCGACAGATTTTTAACCTTCCCTGAAAATTTTGAACAATTAGAGAGAAAGTTGGCAAAAACATTGAAGTTTACTGGATGACCCACACAATTGCGCGGGGAATTTTGGGTCGAAACCGGTTTTTGTCCTTGGTGTGCTCAGATCCGCAAATATCTCCTCCGGTGTGTTAACTGCTGACAAATTACGGGTTCCTTGCCTTCGTAACGATGCACCGGCAGACAAGTCCATGTGAATGGGATTACCATGGGAATTGAACCATGAGATGGAGCAGTGGACTTGAATTTTGTCCCATGTCCAGTCGTGAGTAATTTTAACGTCACATAGCAGGAATTTTCTGTCGTTGAATACCATTGTTATATGTTCACATAACAGTAAGTTTTATACGTAGGGGCTTAGTGCCACAAAGTAGTGATAAGTGTCCACCAAAAATAAGATCGATGAGTCCTTGTTAGGCGACAACGCAAAAAAATGGTCAGCCACCCTAACTGGGGTTTAGAGTCCTCAGCCATGGCTCTGTAGAGGCTAGACATTAGACATGGACATGATATAACGTACTTCGTATTACTAGTTTCTCAACAATTCAATGGAATGGACAGACACAAGTTGCCATGGGATGAGAAAAAAGTATAGACAAGCATGTCAGCTAGTATTGTATGATTTCTTTCCATCAAACAAGTGAAGCAAATTACATTTCGCGGTCTGAGTCCAAAGTATCTTGACATCTAACTTGGAAGATCGAAATCCAGGTAGTTAGAAACATATACTTTAAACGGCTATGAACGCAAACTGCCGCCAAACCGACGCAATAAAATACCTTTTCCAAACTTCCGCTGTTGTCTTTGCTGGTAGGGGCTTGATGTTGGACGTACCTTCTTCGCGACCTTTCCTGCTGTTTGGCAAAATTTTCAGAACCACATTGTTGAGAATTGGAATTTCCTTTTTTATTTCTTACATGTGCTGCACAACCTCCAGGCTTTGACGGCAGATCTGCGACAGAAAACAAAATCAATTCTTTGAACAGAGCTTCGCTGTCGGCTCGATGTTGTTGACACGCTGATAAAATTTTCGACGTTCTTTCATTTTTCAACAAATGTTCACAACTATTGAAGAAATATGTCCTGTGGGTTAAAGTCTGATCAATAACGAACAAAATGCACTTGGAAGTAAAACTTATGAATAGTGGCAAATGGTAATCAACATTCATTTTGTAATAATCCTTAAGACTGAAAGAAATTTTCATTGACAAGAAAGTACACTCGTCTATGTTGATCATCTAGCAGCTCCTTCCCACATATATGCACCACCACGAGTTGAAACTGGACAGTAACAAAGCTAATTTAACTGCTGAGGGG